>Ga0302325_10005818_pt1 | contig 27926 bp, 27 predicted proteins | sample Palsa_T0_2_FD_201948 | JGI IMG/M metagenome (GOLD analysis project Ga0302325, IMG submission 201948) | Peat permafrost microbial communities from Stordalen Mire near Abisko, Sweden - Palsa_T0_2 | ecosystem: Environmental > Terrestrial > Soil > Palsa > Peat permafrost | place: Sweden: Abisko... | reverse complement strand
GATTGCCGTGCCCGCCACGCCGGCGAGGACGATGGCGTCGACGAAGGGGGCGAACTCGCGGATCGAGGCGAGCACGAAGAAGCCGCCGAGCCGGTCGATGGCCCCGAAGAGGACGAGGAAGTTGGCCGCCTGAAGGCCCGGCGCGCCATACCCGAAGGCGACCGTCGAGATGAGCAGAGGAAACCAGCACAGCTTCAGGCCGAAGAGGAACTGGCCGACGAACTCACTTCCGTACGGGTACGGCGGCCTGACCGCGGACACCAGCGTTCGCGCCGTGAGGATCATCATGTTGCCGACCTCTTCGAGCACGTTCTTGGTCGGCAAGAACGCTCTGTCGGCGACTGCTCTGATCAATGCTTGTCTTCCTCCCCGTGAGCAGGCGGAATGCCAATGTGCGCACCGCCCGCACGAAGCCTAAGCGCTGGCGACCCGGGATGCCAAGCGCCAACCGTAAACCGCCGGGTCGCCGTGCGGCCCCGTGGTATGTTCCGCGCGCCGTGACTGGGTGGAGAGTGACGAGCTGGGCGATCACCGCGAGCGCCGTCGTCGGGCTGGCGCTCGCCGGCTGCGGCGGCGGATCGACTCAGGCCTCGAGCGAGCCCAGGGGGAGCTTCCAGGTAGACGTGGCCACCGCCAGCTTCCCGGCCAAGCAGACGCTCGCGCACCACGCGGACATGGTGATCACGGTCCGCAACGCGGGCACCAAGCCGATCCCCGACGTCGCCGTCACCATCACCGACGGCAACGAGGGCACGGCCGCGCAGCCGTTCGCCGAGGACCTCCACGGGCCCGGGCTGGCGGACCCGTCGCGCGCGGTGTGGATCGTCGACCAGGCTCCGTGCCCAGCGAGCGCGACCGACATCACCCGCGACGGGGAGTGCGCGCCCCTCGGACCCGGCGGCGTCCGCCAGACCGGTGGTCCTGGCGGCGCGGTCACCGCATACGCGAACACCTGGGCCATGGGGCGCCTGCGCTCAGGCCACAGCGCGACCTTCAAATGGGGCGTCACCGCCGTCCAGCCTGGCGTCCACGTGGTCCACTACGAGATCGCCGCCGGCCTGAATGGCAGGGCCAAGGCCGTGTCCGCGGGCGGCTACCCGCTCGACGGGACCTTCGTCGTGAACATCGCCTCCAGGCCCGCGCAGTCCTACGTCAACGACGCCGGCCAGATCGTCACCGTGCCATAAGCCATCGAGATCGTGGTTGCGGGCCGCCCGGGGAGAGGGAACAACCGGGCGGCCCGCCCACCGCGATGGCGTGCGCTTACAGCGCCGCCAGAACGCGCGGATGGGCCTGGAGCGTGTCCTCTCCCGCCTCACCCGTGCGAATGCGATACGCCTGCTCGATCGGCAGAACGAACACCTTGCCGTCGCCGATCGACCCGGTGCGGGCGTGTCGCAAGATCGTGTCAACGATCATCGGCGCATCGCCATCGGCGACTGCGCACTCGATCTTGACGTTGGCATGAAGGTAGCGTGAGCCTGGCGAATCGGCCCCAGCCCATTCGGTCGACTCCATGCGGCCCGAGCCCTGAGCCGCGCACACCGTGACGCAGGGGAAGCCGAGCTCCATGAGCTCTGAGCGGATCGGCTCGAAGGCGTGCTCACGCACATAGGCCATCACCATCTTCATCGTGCGACCAGTATTCGCCCCCTCGGGGGTATCGTCATTAGCCAGATGGAGAAAGATCGGTCTCGCGAATGCTCCGGGAGCGCGCTTACGCCGCCCGGCGAACGCGCAGGGCTCTGATTTGGCCATCTGGATAGTGACCAGCCCTTCCATACTTCCCTAGTCTTCTCGCGTTCACGTCAGTCTCCCGGACCCCGTCAGCCCGCCCCCGCCGCCGGGGCGCGCGAGGAAGGATCGAACAGGCATGCCGATTCGCCAGCAGAACGTCACCGCCGCGCAGTGGACCTCGAACGGTGGCGCACTGGGCGCACCCGATCTCACCTCCCCGGACAACCAGATCTTCGGGGTGAACGTCTTCAGCCCCGCGATCCAGCGCCAGCGCCTGCCCAAGGACGTGTTCCGCCGGCTCTCGCAGACGCTCGCGAAGGGAGAGCCGCTCGACACCTCGCTGGCGGACGCGGTGGCGCTGGCCATGAAGGAGTGGGCGCTGGAAAAGGGCGCCACGCACTACAGCCATGTTTTCCAGCCGCTAACCGGCCTGACCGCCGAGAAGCACGACAGCTTCTACGGGCCCACGGGCGAGGGCACGGCACTCGCCGAGTTCTCGGGCAAGGAGCTCATCCAGGCCGAGCCGGATGCCTCGTCGTTCCCCACCGGAGGACTCCGCAGCACCTTCGAGGCGCGCGGCTACACGGCCTGGGATCCGACCAGCCCGGCTTTCATCCTCGAGAACCCGAACGGCGCCCTGCTCTGCATCCCGACCGCCTTCGTGTCCTGGACCGGCGAGGCGCTGGACCACAAGATCCCGCTCTTGCGGTCGATGGACGCGCTCTCGAAGTCGGCGATGCGGGCCCTCAGGCTGTTTGGCAACGAGGACACCGTGCGCGTGTTCACCACCGTCGGCCCCGAGCAGGAGTACTTCCTCATCGACGAGCAGTACTACTTCGAGCGGCCGGATCTGATCACGACCGGCCGCACGCTGTTCGGCGCCAAGCCCCCCAAGGGCCACGAGCTCGACGACCACTACTTCGGCTCGATCCCCGAGCGGGTCCTCGCCTACATGCTCGAGACCGAGCGTGAGCTGGCCAAGCTCGGAGTCCCGCTCAAGACGCGCCACAACGAGGTCGCGCCCAACCAGTACGAGCTCGCGCCCATCTTCGAGAACTCGAACGTCGGCTCCGATCACCAGCAGCTGACCATGCAGATCATGCAGAACGTGGCGCGACGCTACGGCCTCGTCTGCCTGCTCCACGAGAAGCCGTTCGCGGGCGTGAACGGGTCGGGCAAGCACAACAACTGGTCGATGGGCACCGACACGGGCGAGAACCTGCTCGAGCCGGGCGACACCCCCCACGAGAACCTCCAGTTCCTCTTCTTCGCCGCCGCCGTGATCCAAGCGGTGAACAAGCACCAGGGCCTGCTGCGGGCATCGATCGCCTCGCCCGGGCAGGACCACCGCCTGGGCGCCAACGAGGCGCCGCCGGCGATCATCTCGATCTTCCTGGGCTCCGAGCTCGAGAAGGTGTTCGAGGCGATCGAGCGCGGCGAGGCGGGCGAGTCCACTCCCGAGTCGTTCCTCGGGCTCGGAACGCCGGTGCTGCCTCCCCTCCCCATGCACGGCGGCGACCGCAACCGCACGAGCCCGTTCGCGTTCACGGGTAACAAGTTCGAGTTCCGCGCGCTGGGCTCGAGCATGTCCCTCTCGCTACCGAACACGGTCCTCAACACGATCGTCGCCGAGGCCATCGACTACCTCTCCGAGGAGCTCGAGGACGCGCTCGAGTCGGGCACCAGCATCGAGGACGCTCTGCGGCCGGTGATCCAGCGCAGCTACGCGGCGAACAAGCAGATCGTCTTCGGCGGCGACAACTACTCCGAGGAGTGGCACAAGGAGGCCGCGGAGCGGGGTCTGCTCAACCTGCGGGCGACCCCCGACGCGCTGCCCTATCTGATCACCGACGACACGGTGACCGTGTTCTCCAACTACGGCGTCCTCTCGCAGCGCGAGCTTGAGTCTCGCTACGAGGTCTCCCTCGAGCAGTACGTGACCAAGCTCAACATCGAGTCCGAGACGGCCTCGACGATGGCCCGTACGATGCTCCTGCCGGCGGCGGTCCGCCACCTCACGATGCTGCGCAAGGGCGGAGTGGACTCGCTGGCGACGGACACCGAGGAGCTCTTGAACGAGTTCATCGAGACGATCAACGCGCTCGCGGAGGCCAATCTCGACGAGAGCCACCCGGACGGAGACATCCTCGAGGAGGCGAAGTACATGCACGACGCGGTGGTTCCCGCCATGGACGAGGTCCGCGCCACCGCCGACAAGCTCGAGAAGATCGTCGCCGACGACCTCTGGCCGCTCCCCAAGTACTCGGAGATCCTCTTCATCAAGTAGCCGCGCGGGGGACGTGATCTACCTTGACCACCTATAGACGGTGGCCAAGGTAGATCACGTCCCCGTGCAGGCGCGGCCGCGGGCGCCGCCCGCCGTCCGTCCCGTCACGCAACCCCCGCGCACCGCAACTTGCAGGCCGTAGCAGGGTTTTTCGCTACGGTGAAGAGCAGATGACGAGTGACCTGCGCGCTCGGCGGGCCGCGCGCGGTCGTCGGGTTTCGGGGCTCGGTCGGCCGTTCGTGCTCCTCGCCCTGATCCTCGGGCTGGCCCTGGCCGGGATCCCCGGTTCGCTGGCCGCCGGCGCGAGCTCGTCGCCCGCGCTGACCATCCCCCTCCCCCTCGGCCTGCCCCCGATCGTGCTGCCCGGAATCGGCGAGGCCAGCGGCCAAGGTGGCGGCACCTCCCCCGGATCGGCTCCGCCCACGACGATCTCGCCGCCGCCGCCCCCGGCTTCGGCGCCCCCCATTGACCCGTTCAGCGGCCGGGCGATGTGGATCTGGGAGCTACCGGCCTCCTCGGGCGGGAGCTTCGGGGCGATTGTCGCCCAGGCCAAGCGCTACGGCGTCAGCACCCTGATCGTCAAGAGCTCGGACGGCATCACCGGGTGGGCGCAGTTCACGCGGACGATGATCTCGACCTTCCGCGCCGCCGGCCTCCACGTCTGTGCCTGGCAGTACGTCTACGGCCAGCACCCGGCGGACGAGGCGCGGCTCGGCGCCGGCGCGGTCCGGGACGGAGCCTCGTGTCTGGTCATCGACGCCGAGGGCGAGTACCAGGGTCGCTACGCCGCGGCGCAGCGCTACCTGTCGCTCCTGCGCGCGCGAGTCGGCGCCAACTTTCCGATCGGACTCGCAGGGCTGCCCTACGTCGACTACCACCCGGGCTTCCCCTACTCGGTCTTCCTCGGCCCGGGCGGCGCCCAATACAACCTTCCGCAGATGTACTGGAAGGACATCGGCACGAGCGTCGATGCCGTCTATGCCCACACCTACCTGTACAACCGGCTCTACCTGCGCCCGATCTACCCGCTCGGGCAGCTGTTCGAGAATCCGCCGCAGCGCCAGATCGTCCGCTTCCGCCAGCTCTCGATTGCCTACGGAGCCAAAGGGTTGAGCTGGTGGGACTACCAGGAGGCGACCGGCTCGAACTGGCGCGCCGTCGCCAAGCCGACCGCGACGCTGGCCGGGTTCGTCCCCGACACGGCGGTGGCCGCGCTCGGCCGGGGCTGGAAGGGAGATCTCGTCGTCTGGGCCCAGGAGCACCTCTACAGCGCCGGCTACCGCATCGCCATCGACGGGGACTTCGGACCCGTGACCCAGGCCGCGGTGGAGGAGTTCCAAATGGCGCGCTACCTCCCGCCCACCGGCGTGATCGACGCCGGCACGTGGGCCGCCCTGCTCAAGTACCAGCCGGCCTACGTGCACTGGGCGGCGCACTCGAACCGGCACGGGATCGCCCGTGTCGCCGCCGTCCCATCAGCGAGCACGCCGCCCCCGCTCTCGGCGTCGCTACCGGGCCGCAACGAGCTCGAGGGCAAGCTCGGGCGGGGTAAATGAAGGGCGCTTCAACCTTGACACGACGTTGGCAAGGTTGGCCCTCCCGCTGCTAGCATGGCTTGAGTGCGCGACTACATTGAGGCGATCCGAGCGGGCGTCGTCGTCTTCGACGGCGGCATGGGGGCCACGCTCGAGCAGTTCGACCTGAGCCTCGAGGACGATTACCGGCTCCCCGGCCGCTGTCACGAGGCCCTCGTGCTCAACCGTCCCGATGTGATCGAGGGCGTCCACGTCTCGATGCTCGAGGCCGGGGCCCAGGTTGTCGAGACCGACACCTTCCAGGCCTCGCGCCTGAAGCTCTCCGAATGGGGTCTGGAGGACCACACGCGCGAGATCAACGTCAAGGCGGCCGAGATCGCCCGTAAGGCAGCGGGCGAGCGGCGCTTCGTCGCGGGCTCGATCGGCCCCACCGGCTTCCTGCCCGCGAGCGACGACCCCACCCTGGGGCAGATCACCTTCGACGAGCTCGTCGAGGTCTTCACCGAGCAGGCCCATGGGCTCGTGGACGGGGGCGCGGACCTGATCATCATCGAGACCGCACAGGACATGCTCGAGGTCAAGGCAGCCATCTTCGGCGCGCGCGAGGCGTTCAGAGTGGCCGGCCGCTCAGTGCCCATCCAGTGCAGCGTGTCCCTCCTCCCCCAGAGCGGGACGATGCTCCTCGGCACCGAGATCAGCTCCGTGCTCGCCACCCTGGAGGCGCTGCGGGTCGACGTGATCGGGCTCAACTGCTCGACCGGGCCCGAGGACATGCGCGACGCGATCCGCTTCCTCGGTGAGTTCAGCTCCGTGCCCGTGCACTGCATCCCCAACGCCGGCCTGCCCCTCCAGGGACCGAACGGCGAGACCATCTTCCCCGAGCAGCCGGGCCCCCTCGCCGACGCGCTCGGATCCTTCGTCGAGCGCTACGGAGTCTCGATCGTCGGCGGCTGCTGCGGGACGACGCCCGAGCACATCGCGGCGATCTCGGAGCGCGTGAGCGGCCGCACTCCTGCGCCGCGCCCCCAAAGGCGCGCCCCCCACATCTCGAGCATGATCGCCGCGACGCCCCTGGCCCAGGATCCGGCTCCCACGCTCGTGGGCGAGCGCGTCAACTCACAGGGCTCGCGCAGGGCCAAGGAGATGCTGCTGGCCGACGATTACGACGGGCTCTTGACCATCGCCGAGGACCAGGTTTCCGGTGGTGCCCACGTGCTCGACCTGTGCGTGGCCCTCACCGAGCGCCAGGACGAAGGCGAGCAGATGCGGCAGCTCGCGAAGCGAATCTCCCTGACCCAGCCCGCCCCGCTCCAGATCGACTCGACCGAGCCCGAGGTGATCGAGACCGCGCTCAAGCAGATCCCGGGCCGCGCCATCGTCAACTCGATCAACCTCGAGGCCGGGCGCGACAAGCTCGACCGCGTCGTCCCCATCGCCCACGCCCACGGTGCCGCCCTGATCGCGCTGACCATCGACGAGGTGGGGATGGCCAAGACCGCGGAGCGCAAGCTCGAGATCGCGCGGCGGCTCACCGCGCTCTGCTGCGACGAGCACGACTTCGACCGCGAGGCGCTGATCTTCGACTGCCTGACCTTCACCCTGACCACCGGCGATGACGAGTGGAAGCCTTCGGCGGTGGAGACGATCGAGGGCATCCGCCGGATCAAGGCGGAGATCCCCGGCGTCAAGACCTCGCTCGGCGTCTCCAACGTCAGCTTCGGCGTCGGGGTCCCGGCCCGCTCGGTGATCAACAGCGTGTTCCTCCACCACTGCGTAGAGGCGGGACTTGACCTCGCAATGGTCAACCCCAATCACATCACCCCCTACCCCGAGATCCCCGAGCTCGAGCGCGCGCTCGCCGACGACCTCGTGTTCAACCGCCGGGAGGACGCCCTCGAGCGCCTGATCGCCCACTTCGAGTCCAAGGGCGACAGCGAGGAGGCCGACGAGAAGGCCAACCCGACCGAGGGCATGGAGCCCGAAGAGGCCCTCCACTACCACATCCTCAGGCGCAAGAAGGAGGGCGTCGAGGACTGGATCGACGCCAGCGTGGAGAAGATCGGCGCCGTGCCCACGCTCAACACCGTGCTCCTACCCGCGATGAAGGAGGTGGGCGACAAGTTCGGCGCCGGCGAGCTCATCCTCCCCTTCGTCCTCCAGTCGGCCGAGGTGATGAAGCGCGCGGTCGCCCGCCTGGAGAAGTACCTGGACAAGCTCGAGGGCTACACCAAGGGCACGGTGGTGATCGCCACCGTGTTCGGCGACGTCCACGACATCGGCAAGTCGCTGGTCAACACGATCCTCACCAACAACGGGTACACGGTGATCGATCTCGGCAAGCAGGTCCCGATCTCGAAGATCCTCGATGCCGCCGTCGAGCACGACGCCACCGCGATCGGCCTGAGCGCGCTCCTGGTCTCGACCTCCAAGCAGATGCCGCTGCTCGTGCAGGAGCTCCACGAGCGCGGGCTCACCTTCCCCGTCCTCATCGGCGGCGCCGCCATCAACCGCAACTTCGGGCTGCGCATCCTCTACCCCAGGGGCACCGGCTCCGACGAGGTCTACGAGCCCGGCGTGTTCTACTGCAAGGACGCCTTCGAGGGGCTTGCGCGCATGGACGAGATCATCGACGGCGAGGCCCGCGAGGCCATGGTGGCCAAGACCCGCGAGGCCGCGCGGCGCCTGCGCGAGCAGCCCGAGAAAGTGGACGACGGTCCCGCGGTCACCGATTCCTCGACGCGGAGCTCGGCGCGGACCGACAACCCGATCCCCGAGCCCCCGTTCTGGGGCCCGCGCGAACTCGAGGTTCCCCTCGACGAGGTCTACCCCCACCTCGACACCCACGTCCTCTTCAAGCTCCACTGGGGCGGGCGCGGCGTCAAGGGCGAGGCGTGGGAAACGCTCGTACGCGAGGACTTCAAGCCCCGGCTCGAGCGCATGTGGCGCGAGCAGACCTACCTGCATCCGCGCGCTCGGCTCGGGTACTTCCCCTGCAATTCCGAAGGTAATGAGCTCATCATCTGGGACCCCGAGGATCTCGACCCCGCCCACCCGCGCGAGCTCGAGCGGTTCGTCTTCCCGCGCCAGCCCGCGCACGACCGGATCTGCCTGGCCGACTTCTACCGGCCGCGGGGCTCCGAGATCGACGTCGTCGCCCTCCAGGCCGTGACCGCCGGGGATGAGGTGACCGAGCTCATGGCGCGGCTCGAGGCCGAGGGTGAGTACGCCGAGCAGCTCTTCGTCCACGGCCTCGGCGTCCAGACCGCCGAGGGCATGGCCGAGTGGGTCCACGCGCGCGTTCGCCGCGAGCTGGGCATCGACCGCGACCAGGGCAAGCGCTACTCGTGGGGCTACCCCGCCTGCCCCGAGCAGTCCGAGCACGAGAAGGTCTTCAGGCTCCTCGACGCGCCCTCGATCGGCCTGCGGCTCACCGGCGGCTACGCTGTCGAGCCCGAGCAGTCGACGCTCGCCGTTATCGCCCACCATCCCCAGGCCGTCTACTTCGGGATGAAGTCGGGCTTCTTGCCGAAGACCGCCCGACCCCTCGCGGCCTAGATGCCGCTCGCGCCGGCGAGCGCGGCGCGCTACGCGCGCTCCTCGAGCGTATCGCCGCCGCGACGCCGTACCGCCGGGCGTGCGGGGAGCTTGACCGGCGCCGAGTGCAGGGCACGCAGCCGGATCTCGCGCCACGACAGTCCCTCGCGCAGGAGCGCGGGCATCCCCATGAGGATCGCCGTCGACACCTCGACCGCCTGGAGGATCACCCCATAGGCGACGCCATCGACGTAGCTCACGTGCCAGCCGGCGTGGAGGACGCCGGCGCACGCGGCCTGGAACACGCCGATGTTGGCGGGAGTGACCGGGAGCACGGCGGTGACGTTGACCGTGAAGAGGACGGCCGCGGCGGCGCCAATGCCCGTGTGCCGGTCGAGGCCGAGCGCGATCAGCAGCGTGTAGCACGAGAGGCACTGGAAGGCCCAGGCGCCGAGCTGGGAGACGGTGGCGATCGAGCCGAGCCGCGGGTTGCGGAACACGACCAACCCCGAGCGCACGCGGATGAGAGCCTCCCGGGCCCGCACCACGAAGGCGCGCAGCCGGGTCGAGCGCGACACGGCGCCGGCGCTCAGGACGATAGGTGCGAGGAGCACCGCGATGAGCAGGGCCAGGGGGGCGATGGCAGCGAAGAGGAGCGCGTTCTGGTGACCGCTGAACAGGTTGACGGACGAGAACATCACGGCGCCGAGGATGATCAGGGCCAAAATGTTGAGGAGGGTCTGCGACACAACCGTCCCCAGCACGACCGGCAGCGACTCCCGCGGGCGCCCGGTCCGGCGCGCGATGATGAGCGCGCGCGAGGGCTCGCCGAGGCGGGCCGGCAGCGTCGCCGACATCAGCACCCCGATGAAGGTGCCGTGCATGACATCCGAGAGGCGGATCCGGTCGGCGGGGAGCGCCGCGCGCAGGATCGCGTTCCAGGAGAACCCGCGCAGCACCATCGCGCTGCACATGGCGCCCAGCCCGACGAGCACCCACCACGGGCTCGACCCGATGAGTGCGTTGGCGATGCTCCCGATCCCGATCTTCTGGAGCGCGAGCACGGCCAGGAGCAGGCCGCCGAGTGACACGCAGGCCAGCGCGGCGCGCCGGGCGAAGACGATCGCCGGCCGGGAGGAGCCGAGCGGCGCCGGCTCGAGGCTGGGCAGGCGCTGGGGGCGAACCCGAGGCCCGAGGTCGGCCGAGCGGGCTCCGATGCGGACCGCCGCGCGCCGCGCGATGCCCGCGGGCGCCGGCGTCGCGATCGCGTCCTCGTAAGCCGTCATCACCTCGGCCGCGACGCGCCCCCAGGCGAAGCGCTCCGCGTGCTCGGCCGCGGCGCGACCCAGCTCGAGGCGCCGCTCGGGCTCGAGCCACAGATCGCGCAGTGCCTCGGCGACGGCCTGGGCGTCTCCCCGGGGCACGAGGATGCCGTCGACGCCGTCACGCACGACATCGCGGTAACCGGCGATGTCGGAGGCGACCACCGGAAGGCCGGCCGCGAATGCCTCGGTGAGGACCATCCCGAAGCTCTCGCCTCCGAGCGAGGGCGCGCACAGAACATCGGCGTGGGCGAGGACCCTGCGCTTCTCGTCCTCGTCGACCTTGCCGAGGGCACGAATGTCCCGGTCGTCGAGGACCATGGGAGCGATCTCCTCGGCGCTCGCGCCGACCACCGTGAGCTCGGCGGGAACGTGCTCCCTGAGCGCCTCGAAGGCACGCAGGAGGACGGGCAGCCCCTTACGCTCGACCGCCTGGCCCACGAAGGCGATCCGCAGCCGATCCGCCGGCACGCGCTCGGCCGGGGAGGACGGGATGTCGACGCCGTTGGGGATCACGCGGTAGTGGCCGCCGAAGAAGCGCCGGCCGGTCCAGGCCGCGGCCTCGGAGACGGCGATGCGGACGTGGAGGTGGTTGAGCACGCGCCGCGCCCCGACCAGGTTGGCCAGCCCGTTCGAGATGCGATTCTCGGAGAAGCTGTGGAAGGTCCCCACGAGCGGGAGCCGAGTCGTGTCCACGCACACCCACGCCGGGACCGGGGCGATCGGCTCGTGGACGTGAACCACGTCGTAACCGCCCGTCCGCAGCTCCTGATGCATGGTGGCCACCCCATAGGGGGTGATCGAGAGGTTCGACACCGCGCCATTGGCCTTGAAGCCGACCGAGCGGCCGAGCGGCACGAGGTAGTCGGGGGCCGGGCGCGGCTGGGGCCAGGCGCCGCGGTGCAGCACCGCCGAGAGGCGATCGTCGGGATCGAACGGGGCCAGAACGCGAACATCGTGACCGTCGGCCAGGAACCGCTCGGCCAGGGCTTCGATGTGCCTCGTCACGCCCCCGGGGTAGGTCCACGAATACGGCGACACCAGGGCGATGCGCATGACGTCCATGGTAACGCCTAACCCGCCCGTCGCTAGCGGTTTCTGGCTCCTTGACGCACTGGCCGCCACCGGCGTGGGCCTATCATCCGGCCTACATGCCGGTCCGGCACTTCGTCAAGTACACGTTTCTCAAGGTCGATCCCGCCTGGCGCCGGCTCGAAGAGGACCAGCGCGCGGGCGACAAGCGCGAGTTCATCGCCGCGTGCGAGGACTTCGCCGACGGCCACCTCCTGCGCGCCTTCTCCCTCGTGGGCACGCGCGGAGACGCCGACCTCATGCTCCTCAGCCAGGCGCAGAACCTCGAGCGCATCCACGAGTTTCATGTGATCCTGGCCCAGAGCGGGCTGATGAAGTGGTGCGCGATCCCGTACTCCTTCCTGGCCATGACCAAGCCCTCGGAGTACTCCGAGGAGTCGCGCCTGGAGGTCCGACCCGCGCACGGCAAGTACCTGTTCGTATATCCGTTCGTGAAGACGCGCGCGTGGTATGCCCTGCCCGCCGACGAGCGCTGGCGGATCATGCAGGACCACATCCGCGTGGGCCGAGAGTTCCCGAGCATCGAGCTGAACACGAGCTACTCCTTCGGCCTCGACGACCAGGAGTTCGTGGTCGCCTTCGAGACCGACAACCCCGGCGACTTCCTCGACCTCGTGCAGCGTCTGCGGGGCACCGAGTCGAGCTCCTACACCTTGCGCGACACGCCGACCCTGACCTGCATCTCGTGCTCGGTCGAACGCGCGCTCGGCGCTCTCGACGGCGTCGCGCTGAGCCTGCCGGATCCCGCTCCACGGTGAAGGACGCGCTCGACCCCGACGATCACGACGGGGCGCTCGTGCGCTCGATCGTCGGCCAGCAGCTCTCGACCAAGGCCGCGCGCGCCATCTACTCGAGGCTGACCGAGCGCTTCGGGGGCCGCACCCCAACCCCGCAGGAGGTCCTGGCCGACGATCCCGACGAGCTCTGGAGAAATTGGCCGAGCCCTGGCGCCCGTACCGGACGCTCGCCTGCCGTTACCTGTGGCGCTCGCTGGACGCGACGCCGGTATGAGCGCCGCTATTTGAGCAGCCGCGCGGTGGGCCGGGCGCCGTCGCGGATCCGGACCTGAATCCGCTCGGCGATGAGGTTGGGTGCGCGCACCGTGAGCGTCATCCGGTCCCCGTCTTTGAGCACCCGCCCGGTGAGCGATGCCAGCAGGTGCCGGACGCTACGGTGGGCGGTCGTGAGCTTGTGCCACGGGCAGCCGCTACCCGCGCAGGCGACGGAGACAGAACCGCCCCGGGGGAGGTCGCGCACGCGAATGGTCACGAGCCGGGTGCGCGTGCCGGTCCAGATCCAGCCGATCCTGAACCGCGCTCTCACATGCCCGCGCTTGTGCGCGGTGCCCGGCTTGGTGGGGGACACCGGGGAGGGCACGGGAAGGGTGACGTTGACCGGCGTCGTCGGCGTCGTGGTCGTGCCGGCGAGGACCTCCGCGGGCCCGTGCCAGGAGGTACCGTCGAACCAGATCTCGTCGAGGCCGCCGTCAGGAGCGCGCCAGTAGACATCGACATCCGAGCCGTTCTCCTCGGCGCTGGGCGCCGAGACCAGCGATCCCGCCGTCCCCGCAACCTCCGCGGGCCGGGACCACGAGGTCCCGTCGAAGACGACCTCATCGAGGCCGCCATCACCGGCCCGCCAGAACACGTCGACATCGGATCCGTCCTGCACCGTGCTCGGTGCCGAGGCCAGCGTCCCCGCCGTGCCCGCAATCTCCCCGGGCCCGGACCAGGACGAACCCGCGTCGTAGGACTCTTCCAGGCCCCCGTCACTGCCCCGCCAGTACACCCCGACCGAGGAGCCGTCGATCTCGGTGCTCGGCGCTGAGGTGAGCGAGCCCGCGGTCCCGGGAATCTCTCCCGGCCCGTCCCAGGTGCTGCCGTCCCACAGAGCCACGTCTACGCCGCCATCCGTGTCCCGGTAGTAGACGACGACCGAGGAGGCCTGCTGCACGGCGCTCGGCGCCGACGCCACCGTCCCCGCCGTACCAGGAACCTCCGCGGGCCCGTGCCAGGCGCTGCCGTCGAAGACGGACTCCTCGAGGCCCCCATCGCTGCCCCGCCAGAACACGCACAGATCCGACGCGTCCTCCTCGGCGCTTGGCGCTGAGCTCAGCGACCCAGCCGTCCCCGGGACCTCCGCGGGTCCGTGGGCCACCGACCCGTCCCAGTAGATCCGGTCCAGGCCACCGTCGCTACCACTCCAGAGGACGTTCGGAGCGCCGGCGTACTCGGCCGCCCCGATCGAACTGTCGTAGGCCGTGGCGTCGGCTGCTGCGACGGCGCTCGGGATCGCGCCTACCGCGGCCAAGCCCACCACGACGGCGAGAAGATAGCGGCGCGCTCGGGTCGTCATGGCAAATCCGGACCTTGCAGCGGACCGGCCCGGCGTTAGACGGCGGAAACTTCTTCCTCGTCCTTGACCGTGAAGGACGAGCCGCAACCGCAGGCGGCGATCACGTTGGGATTCTCCACCTTAAAGCCCGCACCCTGAAGGCCGTCGACGAAGTCGATGATCGAGCCCTTGACGTAGGGAAGGCTCGAGCGGTCCACGAGCAGGCGAATACCCTTATCTTCGAATACCGTGTCGCCGTCGCGCTGCTCGTCGAAGGCGAGGGCATACTGGAAGCCCGAGCAACCTCCGCCGCGCACGCCGACACGAAGGCCGGCGCTGTCGTCCCGAACGGCCTGGGAGGCCAGGAACTCCTGGACCTTCACGGCGCTCTTATCGGTCAGGGTGATCACGCTTCAGTCAGTATAGCGAGAGCATCTCGCTACGCTAAAGGGGTGAGCGCAACCCCGCAGGAGCTGAAGGAACGGATCGAGGCCGGTATCCCCGGCGCGCGCGCCCAGGTGACCGGCGACGGCCGCCACTTCAACGCCACCGTCTCCGCGCCCGCCTTCCGGGGTCTGAGCCGGATCGCTCAGCACCGCCTCGTTTATGACGTGTTCGGCACCGATGTCGGCGCCAGCATCCACGCCCTGTCCATCCAGACCATGCCCAGTGAGGAACCATGACCGAACAGACGAGCAATCCCATCCGCGAAGCGATCAAGGGCGCGATCGACGAGAACGCCGTCCTCCTGTTCATGAAGGGCACCCCCGAGGCGCCTGGCTGCGGCTTCTCCGCCCGCGTGGCCGGGATCCTCGAATCGCTCGACCAGCCCTTCGCCGCCGTCGACGTCCTCCCCGATCCACGGATCCGTCAGGAGCTCTCGGCACTCTCGAATTGGCCCACCATCCCCCAGCTCTTCATCGACGGCGAGCTCGTCGGCGGCTGCGACATCGTGAGCGAGATGTATCAGTCGGGTGAGCTCCAGCAGGCCTTGGGGGTCCAGGAATCGGCCGGCGAGGCCGCCCCGGAGCCCGAGTCCGTGGAGTCGGCGCCCCTGACGATCGAGAACCGGCTCTAGGCGAGCGGTGTTGGGAAAGTCCGGGCGAGCGCTCGCGCTCGCCTATGCCGTCGCGGCCGTGTTCGCCGCGGCCCCGGCGGCGGCGCTGGCCGCGACGCAGAGTGCATCCTCGGGGATCGTCTCGGCCAGCTTCAGCTACCAGGGCAGCGTCGGTCCCACGCTTAAGGACGAGACGCTGACCATCGAGCGCTCGGGCCAGGTCGCCTACGCGGCCCCGGTGACCGCGAACCTGTGCACCGTGAGCATTCCCTGCGACCCGGCGTCGAACCACTCGGTGCACGTGGTCGACCTGGAGGCCGGCGGCGAGCCCGACGTCGTCCTTGACCTGTTCTCGGGCGGGGCGAACTGCTGCACGGTCGAGCAGGTCTTCTCGTATGACCCGGGCACGATGACCTACGTCAAGACCGAGCGCGACTTCGGTCAGGTCGGAGAGAAGCTCGAGGATCTCAGCCACGACGGCCGCCTCGAGTTCCTCAGCGCCGACTCCTCCTTCGAGTGCACGTTCACCGACTGCGCCGACTCGGGCGCACCGATCCAGATCCTCGCCTTCGCCGATCGGCGCTTCACCAACGTGACCACCGCGTACCCGAAGCTCATCGCCAAGGACGCCGCCAAGTGGCTGAGGCTCTACCAGCACCACTTGAGCGCCGGCCTCGGGCTGATCGCCCCCTGGGCGGCGGACGAGGACCTCCTCGGCCACAGCGCGCAGGCCAAGGCCTACCTGGCCCAGCAGCTCGCCGCGCACCACCTCAAGGGCCAGCCCTTCTACCCGGGCGGGCGGAAGTTCGTCACCGCCCTCGACCGCTTCCTGCGCAAGCATGGCTACGTCCACTGAAGCGAGCCGCGCCCCGCGCGCCAGCGTGGTCGCGCTCCGCTTCGACGGCGAGACCCTGTGGGCGCTCGACCAGACACTGCTGCCCTGGCGCGAGGAGGAGCTCCCGCTGCGCAGCGCCCAGGACGTGGCGGTCGCGCTCAAGCGACTGGCCATCCGCGGCGCGCCGCTGATCGGGGTCGCCGGCGGGTACGGAGTGGCGCTCGAGCTCGCCGGGCACACCGGCCCCGGAGCGCACGACGCGCTTACGCGGGCCACTGCGCTCCTGCGAGAGGCCCGGCCGACGGCCGTGAACCTCTCCCGCGCCGTCGATCGCGTCCACGCCGCCGCTCTCGCCGCCCCGGCTGGCGAGATGGCCTCGGCCGCCCGCGCCGCCGCGCGCGCCATCCATGCCGAGGAGGAGGCCGCCAGCGCGGCGATGGCCGCCCACGGTGCGGCCCTGCTCGCCGGCCGGCGACGGCTCCTCACCCACTGCAACAGCGGCGCGCTCGCCGGGCCGGGGCGGGGCACAGCGCTCTCGGTCGTCGCCGAGCTCGCCGACCGCGGGGAGCTCGACGGCGTGATCGCCTGCGAGGCGCGCCCGCTCCTCCAGGGCGCGCGACTGACCGTCTTCGAGCTCGCGCGACTCGGCATCGCCCACGAGCTCATCGTCGACGCCGCCGCCCCGGGGCTGATCAGGTCGGGCGCGGTCGACGCCGTGATCCTCGGTTGCGACCGCGTCGCCGCCAACGGCGACGTCGCCAACAAGGTGGGCACCTATGGCCTGGCGCTGGCCGCCGGCGCCGCCGGCATCCCCTTCGTGGTCGTCGGCCCCACCTCGACGATCGACTCGGGCGCCGCCTCGGGCGAGGAGATCGTGATCGAGGAGCGCGACGCCGAAGAGGTCCGGCTTGTCCGCGGCGAGCCGCTCACGCTGCCGGGCACGCCGTGCCGCAACCCCGCCTTCGACGTCACCCCCGCCGAGCTCGTGACCGCGCTGGTCACCGAGCGCGGGACCGCCTCGCCGGTGTCGGCGGCGTCGGTCGCTGCGCTGCTGAACGGCGCCGGCTAGCGGCCTAGCGGCGGCCGACGTCGACGAACAGGCTGGCCCGGCCCGTGATCAGGAGCGCCGGGTCGCGGTAGGCGCGGCGCGCCGGGGCCGCGTGGCGGCCGCTCACGGGCGTGAAGCTCGCGGTCAGCCCGTCGTATTTCGAGATCGCGGCGATCTGGCTTCGGAGCTGGGCCATGTCGGCCGGGGCGGGCGGCGAGCCGGCGATCCCGCTCGCGCCGCTGCTCCCGCTCCCGCTGCCGCTGCTGCCGCCGAGCGCGCCCTCGAGAGCCGCGGCCAGGGCGGCTGCGCTCCCTGAGCCTCCGCTCGACGGGCCCTTGAGCGTGACCAGCACCGGGCCGTGGAGCCCGCGCGGTATCCGCAGGCGCAGCGAGATCGTCTCGAGCGGGCCCTGGTAGCGCCGGATGAGCAGGTGCACGGGGAGCGATCCTCCGGCGCGGGCGTGGGCCGGGGCCTGCGCGGTGACGATGGCCGCTTCGATCAGGCCCCGCTGCGCTTTGATGGTCGCGGTCATGCGCGTGACGTGGAGCTGAGCGAAGGAGACCGAGTCGAGGATCGACAGGGCGGTGCTCACGTGGTCCGAGGTCCCCAGCGCGAGCGCGGGCGGAACCAGGCCCTGATCGCCGGGGGAGCCGCTGGCGACGTAGCGGTTGCAGAACCCCAGCGGCGCGCTGCTCTCGAGCACGTCGATGCGCAGGCACATGCTCCCGGACTCGTTGGCGGGGGGGCCGTCGTAGATCTGGGTCGCGGCCTGGGCGACGGCCACGGGCGCGACCATGTCGAGGAGGTCGCCGATCGGGTCGCCCACGTCGGTCTCGTCGGCGACGTCGCTGTCGAGCGCGAGCGACTGCCCGGTGTCGAGGTCGTGGGCCTCGACATCGACCGGGATCGACGGGGGCGGGGCGCCGAGCTCGCCGATCACGTCACTGGGGTTGTCGCTGGTCAGCGTGCCCTCGACATGACCGGGCGCGGCGAGCTTGTAGCTCCCGTCCTCGGCCGGGCTGGGATCGTCGATCACCCCGTAGACGTAGGCATCCTGGAGGAAGAGCGAGCGCCGGCCCGCGCCATCGAGCTCGTGTCCGAAGGCGTACACGTCATTTCCGTCGCTGTAGGTCACCGTCCCCACCGCGCCCATGGAGATGGCGCCCGTCGAGTAGGAGGCGGCGACCGAAGCGCCGGGAACCAAGGGCTGGACCGGATAGTTGGGAGTGCCCCCGACCGGGGCCGGCTCGACCTGGCGCCCGGCCGCCGCCCCCGCCCGCTCGACGAGCGAGGTGAGCGCCGGCGAGAGTCCCGAGACCATGAGCGGCCCGACCAGCGGGCGCGTGCGAACCTCGAGCTTGGGCGCCGAGGACGGGGGGAGCACCGGCTGTCCGAGCATCTGCTGGATCGGGGTGGCCAGGACCACATTGTTGCCGTACTGCCCGATCCCCTGGGAGATCGCCCCGATGATGCTCGGGGTGCCGTCGGAGGCCGGACAGAAGATCGGCGAGCCCGAGAATCCGAAGGCGACGCCGCTGGGTGCGACGACGGGGCCGGAGACGCTGACCAGGATCATCGCGCCCTCGGGCGGGTCCTGGACCACGCTCATGACGTCGACCGCGAAGGAGGAGATCGTGGTCCCGGAGACAACGGTCTCGGCCGTGCACTGCATGCCCGGCTGGACCTGCGAGAGGGGCATGATGGGATCGGCCGCCTCGGCCACGCCGGCCGGCACTACGGCCAGCACCAGGCACAGGCCGATGAGGAGTAGGGGCAGACGAGCTCGGGGCATGCCGGGGGACGATCCCACGAGCCACTGGGGCGCGAGGCGGCCCTCGGGGGTCCACGCAGGCTAGCATCGGCCGCAATGAGGGTCGCGCGCTCGCTCTCGCTCGACGCCGTCAGGCTCGAGGAGATGGACGACCCGGTCCCCGGCCCGGGCGAGGTCGTGTGCGATGTGCTCGCCTGCGGCGTGTGCGGATCGGACGTCACCGACTGGTACGTCGCCCCCAAGCTCCCCGCCGTCCTCGGCCACGAGCCCGCCGGCCTCGTCACCGCCGTGGGAGCAGGCGTGGTGTCGGTCGCCGTGGGGGACCGCGTGGCCATCCACCACCACGCCCCGTGCGGCGAGTGCCGGCGCTGCCTGCGCGGCCACGAGACGCTGTGCGAGCGCTTCCGCTCGACCGGGCTGGCTCCCGGCGGGTTCGCCGAGCGCGTCCGCATCGCCGCCGAGCTCACCCCGGAGCTCCTCCCCCTGCCCGACGGGCTCGACCCGGTCGCGGCCACCTTCGCCGAGCCTCTCGCCTGCGTCCTGCGCGCCCAGGACCGCGCCGGCCTGCGCGCCGGCGACAGCCTCCTCGTCGTCGGCGCGGGCGCCCAGGGCCTGCTCAACATCGCGGCCGCGCGGGCCCGTTCGGTTGAGGCCGTGTGGGTGCGCGAGCCGCGCCCCGACCGCAGGCAACTGGCCGAGGATTGGGGCGCCGAGCACCACGGCAACGAACGCGTCGACGTGGCCATCGTGTGCACGCCCAAGCCGGCGGCCATCGCCGCCGGCGCCTCGGCCCTGGCGCCGGGCGGGACCCTGTGCCTCTACGCCCCGCCCGCCCCCGACGACCCGCCCGCGCTCGACGGTACCGAGCTCTTCTTGCGCGAGCTCACCGTGACCGCGAGCTACTCGGCCGGGCCCGGTGACATGCGTGCGGCGCTCGCGCTGATCGCCGACGGGACCATCGATCCGCTCCCCCTCGTCTCCCACCGCCTCGGCCTCGACGAGGTGGGCCGGGCGCTCGAGCTCCAGCGCCGGGGCGAGTGCCTCAAGGCCGTGGTCGTCCCGTGAGGGCGGCGGTCCTCCACGGGCCCGAGGACCTGCGGGTGGAGGATGTCCCGGACCCCGAGGGCGAGGTCCTCGTCGCCGTGCACGCCGCCACCACCTGCGGCACCGACGTGAAGATGTGGCGCCACGGGCACCGCGCCCTCGGCCCCTATCCCTGCGCCTTCGGGCACGAGACGGCCGGCGAGCGGCTCGACACGGGCGAGCGCGTGCTCGTCTCCGATTCGGTGGCCTGCGGCACCTGCCCGCCGTGCGGGGCCGGGCGTCCGCAGATCTGCCGCGCGCCGACCTGGGTTCTCGGCGGCTTCGCCGAGCTCATTGCCGCTCCCGCCGCCGCCATCCACCCCATCCCCGACGGGCTCCCGGCCGCCGGGGCGGCGATGGCCGAGCCTCTGGCCGCCGCCCTCCACGCCGTCGCCCGGGGAGGCGACGCCGACGACGTCGGCATCCTCGGTGGAGGGCCCATGGGACTGATGCTCGCGGGGCTCCTTCGCGCGGAGGGGCGCACCGTCGCTCTCGCCGACCCCCACCCTGAGCGCCGTGAGCAAGCGGCCTCGCTGGGCGTGCGGACCGCGGAGCGGCTCTCCTCCGAGCACGCGCTCGTGTTCGAAGCCGTCGGTCGTCCCGACACCTGGCGGACGGCCGTCGAGGCGGCGGCCCCGGGCGCGGTCGTGGTCCTCGTCGGCGGCTGCCCGCGGGGCAGCGACGTCACCCTCCCCGCCGGCCCGCTCCACTACGACGAGCTCGACGTGCGCGGCGCCTTTCACCACTCGCGCGAGGAGGTCGACCGCGCCCTGGCCGTGCTCGGCTCGGGCGCGCTCGACTGGCGCCTGCTCGCCGGCGAGACGATCGGCCTCGAGCAGCTCCCGGCTGCGCTCAGGGCGCCGTCGGGCGGCCGCGCGCGAAAGTGGGTGGTGGACCCGCGGGCGTGAGGGGGGCGCTTCGCGCCCTGGCCTCTATTCGGACCGGTTCGCCAGGTGCTCGAGGATCCTCCGCGAGTCGCAGATCGCCTCGCCGTCGAGAACGAGCACGGGGACCCGGACCTGGCCGGTGAGGGCCACGACCTCGGGGCGGCGGGAGCGCCGCTGGGGGACGCGGACCTCCTCGAAGGCGATCCCTTCGCGGGCGAGGGCGCGGGCCACCCGGCCGCACGGGCACAGCCGGTTCGTCGGCGTCGTGCAGCGGTAGAGCGTGGCCATCGCGCGCCGGCCTACACGATCCGGTTCGCGACCGCCCCGGCCTGACGCAGCGCGGCGCCGGCGAGCCGGAGCCCGAGGGGCTGGCGCGCGCCGGGCGCCGCCAGCCGGCTGCCGTCGCGGTCCCGGTACCAGGCGATCGTCGCCTCGAGGCACTCCTCGTGGGGTGATGTCGTCCACCCGAGCTCGCGCTTGGCCTTGGTGTTCCTGAAGGCCCAGCGCAGGGACCCCGCGCGGAGCTCGGCGCTCGCCGCCACCGGGGCGCCGGGGATCCACGGGGCGGCGTTCGCCAGGGCGAGGGCGGCGGCGGCCGGGAGCTTGACCGCCGGGGGCTCGACGCCGGACAGGCGGCCGAGGTCGGCGAACAGGCGATCGAGCGTGAAGTTCCGGTTCCCGAGGATGTAGCGCTCGCCCACGCGCCCGATCTCGTCGGCCAGGAGATGGCCCCGCGCCACGTCCTCGACGGCGACGATGTTGAGGGTGCCGTCGACGTAGACCGGGATCTGCCGGCGCAGGAAGCGGCGCACGAGCACGGTCGAGGAGCGCCCGGGGTCTCCGGGCCCGAGGACGTGGGCCGGGTTGACCATCACCGCCGGCAGGCCGCGGGCGACCAGGCGCAGGACCTCGACCTCGGCCTCGTGCTTGGCATCGAGGTAGGGAATTGCGTAGCGGCCGGCGTCCCAGACCTGGGTCTCGTCCGCGGTCGAGGCCTTCGGTGCAGGACCGATGGCCGCCACCGAGGAGGTGTAGACCACCCGCTGCACTCCGGCCCGCAGCGCCTCCTCGAGGACGATCCTCGTGCCCTCGACGTTGATGGCGAAGGTACGCGCGCGGCTCAGGGCGAGGTTGGCGGTGCCCGCCGCGTGGAAGACGCGCTCGATCCCGCGCAGAGCGCGGCGGATGGCGCGGCGGTCGAGGATGTCGGCGCGCACCGTCTCCACCTCGAGAGCGGACAGGCCCGCAAGGTTCGAGCCCTCGCGCACGGTGGCGCGAATGTCGTCCCCCCGCTCGGTGAGCAGCCGGGCGAGGTGCGAGCCGATGAAGCCCGTCGCCCCAGTCAGGAGGATGCGTGCCACGGGCGCATCAGTGTAGAAAGCGGAGGATCGGTAGGGTCCGCCGCCCTGATGGAACCCGTCGCCGTCGTCTCCGACACCTGCCACTACCTCCCGCGCGAGCTCGTAGAGAGCAAGGGCATTCACGAGGTCAGCCTCTACGTGCACCGGGCCGGAAAGGTCGAGCGCGAGAGCGATCTACGCGACTACGACGCCTACTACGCACAGCTCGGCGCCGCGGTCGAGCTCCCCACCACCTCCCAGCCCTCGATCGGAGACTTCCTCGCGGTCTATGAGCCGCTGCTCGATCGTGGGTCGGACATCGTCTCGATCCATCTCTCGGGCGCGCTCTCGGGAACCGTCCGGGCGGCCGAGCAGGCGCGCGATCAGCTCGGCGATCGGGCCGGCCGCGTGCACGTCATCGACTCCGCCACCGGCTGCGGAGGTCAGGGCCTCGTGCTCCTCGCCGCCGCCGCGGCCGCCGCCGGCGGCGCGGACGCCGCGAGCGTGGCGGCGCGCGCCCGGCAGGCCCGGGCGGAGCTCAAGATGTGGTTCGCCGTCGATACGCTCGAGTATCTCCGCCGTGGGGGGCGCATCGGCAGCGCGCAGGCCTGGCTGGGCACGGCGCTCAAGATCAAGCCGATCCTCGCCCTCGAATCCGAGATCACCCCCTTCGAGCGCGTCCGCACGTCGCGCCGGGCGTTCGAGCGGATGGTCGAGCTCCTGCGCAGCCGTAAGGCCGCCGGCGGGGACGGGTGGGCCATCCAGCACATCCAGGCCCCACGTGAGGCCGAGGCGCTCGTCGAGCGCGGCCGGGAGATCTTCGGCTCGGAGCCCGCCTTCGTGTCGGAGATCGGCCCGGTGATCGGGACGCACGTGGGTCCAGGGCTCCTGGGAGCCGGAGGTACGAGCGCCTCCCTGCTGAAAACCTGACCCAAACCTCCATTAAGTCGTGCATCGTCCGCAGAGGTGGACGCGCTGATCGATCATTCGTCGCCCCCCCACAGGTCCGAGCTAGATCATCCGTCCAGACGGGTCAAGTTCGGTTCTCCCCCTCCCGAAGGAACGATCGCATGGTCATAGGCCTCGTCGGCGCTGGAGCTTGGATTTCCCTACTCGTCATCGCAGTGGCGCTCTGCCGCGTGGCAGCCCACAGCGACGATGTGACGGCCTCGTTCGATACAGGCCGAGACGCCGTTCGCGCCCACCCGCGGCGCACCCCAGCCCCAGCCCCAGCCGCGCCGCGCGAGTCGGGCCCGCGCATCGCCGTCTTCCCCCGCTGAGTACCTGCGACGGGGTTTCAGCACTCGGGTGATCGGGAAAGCCCGAGTCATGCTTATCGAAATCATCGCTGCCGGATGGATCGCAATGCTCTTGGTCGCCGTCGCGCTGTGCCGAGCATCGGCCGAAGCTGACGCCGACGCCCAGCTGGCATGGCACCAGAGCGACCCCCGGCGGGCCCGGTCGTCGCGTCCCAGCCCGTTCGCCGATCGCGGAAGCCGGCGACCGATCGCCGGCCGCAGTCAAGTTCCCGCCGGCCGCTCCTAACCCGCGCGGGGTGAACCCCGCGCGATAACCGCAGCCGCCTCAGCCTTCGGTGGCGCTGGCCGCGATCGAGTCGGCGACGTTGGCGATCGAGCCCGCCGCGCTGGCGATGGCCGCGTTGGTGAGCGAGGCGCGCCTGCGCCGGCGCCGCTTGCCACCGAAGACAAGCGATCCGAGGCCGGCAATTCCGCCTCCGAGCACGAACCCGGCGACGCTCGCTCCGATCAGGATCTCGTTCTGGTGCGCTACGAGCTGCTTGCGCCAATCGGAGAGCTCGACGACTTCCTCCCTGAGCTTCTCGAGCGAGACCGCCAACTGCTGCCGGTTCTCCTCGATCGAGGCGCGGATCTCCTCGGGGGTTCGAGAAGCCATCAGCTCTTCACCTCCGACTTGGCGGTCACGGTGGCGCGGATCTTCTGGGCCTCGTCGATCGCCTGCTTGGGCACCGGGGCGCCGACCTTGAACTTGCGGAAGGCGAACACGCCCCCGGCGACGGAGAGAAGGAGCAATGTGCCGGTGACGATGGCGAACCCGAGCCACTCGCTCCCGAGCAGCTGGTTGAGCGCCCAGGCGGCGGTGAAGAGGAGCATGATGAAGGCGAAGAAACCGAACACGCCTGCCGCTACGGCGACCGCCAACCCCACCGCGAGACTCTTGAGCTTATGGGCGACCTCAGCCTTGGCGAGCTCGATCTCCTCGCGGATGAGCACCGTCACCCGCTCGGAGACCTCGGTCACCGTGGTGGCGATGTTCTCGTGCTTGCCGTTCTCAGCGGGCAAGGCGCCTCAGGATCAGGGCGAAGAGCAGGCCGCCGGCGAAAGCGGCCCCGACGAGGACTTCGGGCCGGTCGGCGGTGCGCACCTCGAGGTCGGCGAGCACCGACTGGGCGGTGGTCGTGAGCTCGGCGACGGTGGCCTGAGCGATGTTGGTCACGTCGGCCACGGCCGCCTGGGCGACATTGGTCACGTCGGCCACCGCCGCCTGGGCGGCAGCGGCCGGGTCATCCTGCCAGGCCGCCGGGTCTCGCCAGCTCGCCGGCGCCGGCGCCTGGGCGGTTTCCGGAGACCAGGGCTCGGTCACTCGGGCGGCTCTTCGCCGAACACTCGCGTCCAGATCATGCCGGCTACTCGCTGGGACGCCAGGGTTGCGAGCGCGCCCACCCCGGCGACGAGGCCGGACCAGAGTAGACGCTTGACGAGCGGGCTCTCCTTCACGGGCGGCATTCTAGTCAGGATGCGACGCAGGCCCTCGCCGCGGGTCAGATCGCCGTCGCCTCGGGAACCGCGCCGCGGGCGTCCAGCCCCCCGCAGATCGTCTCCACGATCAGCGTCTTGGCCCGTTCGAGCTCGGCCTCGCCGACGGGCTCGGAGTTGAAGATCCACCCGGTGAGGACCTGCTCGATGGCGCCGTAGAAGGCGAGCGCGGCGAACTCGGGCGTGACCTCGGTCCGGAACGCCGCCTGCGCCTGGGCGACGCGGACGATGTCGGCGAGGGCGGCGAAGGCCTCGCGGATCTGCTCGAGATGGGTACGGGCAAAGGTGTTCGCGGCCCGCGTCACCTCGACGATGATGACCTTCATGAGGTCGGGGTCGCGACGGTAGGAGTCGATGATGAAGGCCGCGATGCCGTAGAGCTTCTCGCGCGGCGCGATCGGACGGGCATCGACCTCCCTGATCGCCGCGAGCATCACGGCCCAGCGGTCGAGGAAGATCGTGTCCAGGACCTCGTCCTTGGAGGAGAAGTAGTGGTACACGAGCCCGTACGCCACCCCCGCCTCGTCGGCGATGTCGGACACACGGCAGGTGTGAAACCCCTGGCGCGCGAACACGCGCACGGCGGCCTCGAGGATAACCCGGCGCTTATCGATGGCGGTGTCGGAAGGCGTCATTGCTCCTCCGGCCAGCGGTAGGCGCCCGGCCTGCGATTGGCGAGCGAGGGCAGGGTGCGGCGGATCTCGCGCAGGTGGTTGAGGTCGAGCTCGGCGGCGACCCAGCCTTCGCCGTCGGAGGCCATGGCCAGCGGTAGGCCCCAAGGATCCACGATCAGCGACCGTCCGCCCGAGCGATCGCCGGGCGGGTGGGGGCCGATCTGGTTGGGCGCGACCACGAAGCACTGATTCTCGATCGCCCGGGCCCGGAGCAGGGTCTCCCAATGGTCGCGCGTCGTCGCCAGCGTGAAGGCGGCCGGAATGACGATGACCTCGGCGCCGCGCAGCGCCAGGATCCGGTAGAGCTCGGGGAAGCGCACGTCGTAGCACACGCTCATGCCCACCTTGATCCCTCCCGCCAGCTCGGAGACAACGATCTCGTCGCCGGGATCCTCGCCGTCGGATTCGCGATACACGGTTCCGTCCACCTCGACATCGAACATGTGGATCTTGCGGTACACGGCACGCACCTCGCCGTCGGGGCCGACGTGGACGCTGGTGTTGAGCGTCTTCTCGCGACCCTGGACGCGCTCGACGATCGAGCCGGCGACGAGGTCGATCCCGAGCTCGGCCGCGACCTCGCGTGCCCAGGCGATCGACGGCCCGTCGAGGGGCTCGGCGGCGGCGGCCATCTGTTCGTCGGTGCCGAGCACGTTCCACTTCTCGGGGAGGACGACGAGCTCCGCCCCACCCGAGACCGCCTCGCGCACGAGCCGGTCCGCCGTGGCGCGGTTACGCTTGATGTCGTCGGTGGAGTTGAGCTGCACCGCTACAGCGCGCATCGGACCTCCTCCGAGGCTGGCCGAAACGTCCCGACTGACCAGTCAGTCAATCGCCTGCGGGCAAGCATAGCGGCGCCCGGCACCGAGCGAGCGGAAATGCCTCCAGCCCCCCACCGCGGAACCTTCGGCGCTCCCCGCCCCGAGCGTCTGGCCGGCCTGGACCTCCCCCCCGCTGCCATGCCCGCCCGGCGCGGATTGCGTGCGCTGAAAGCCTGGCGCTACGTCGGCATCTACGGCCCCGAGCTCATGATCTGCATCGGCACCGTGCGCATCGGGCCCGCGCGCCAGGCGTTCTGGGCCCTGTGGGACCGCGGGTCCTCGCTCCTCTACGAGCGCACCGTGCTCGGCCGCGGGACCGTGCGCCTCGAGCCCGGGCGCGCGCGCGTGGCCGACGGCCGCGTCGAGCTCGACATCGAACTCGACGAGACCGACGGCATCGAGACGATCTGCCCGAGCGGCGGCAGCTACGCCTGGACCCGCAAGCAGGGCGGCATCCGGGCCCACGGGGCGATCGCCATCGACGGACGGCTGCGCCCGCTCGACGCGCGCGCGGTGATCGACGACTCGGCCGGCTATCACGAGCGCTCGGTGAGCTGGCGCTGGTCGGCGGGCGTGGGCGCCGCCGACGACGGCCGCCTCGTGGCCTGGAATCTCGTGAGCGGCATCAACGACCCACCGCACGACTCAGAGCGCACGATCTGGGTCGATGGCGAGGCCAGCGAAGTGGGGCCCAACACCTTCGCCGATGACCTGGCCGGGATCGGCTTCGCCGAGGGTGGCGAGCTGCGCTTCCAGTCCGAGGCGGAGCGCGTCCATTCCGACAACATGGGCCTCGTCCGCAGCGCCTACCGCCAGCCCTTCGGCACCTTCACCGGGCGCCTCCCCGGCGGCATCGACCTCAGCCACGGCTTCGGGGTCATGGAGCAGCACGACGTGCGGTGGTGAGGGTGAGTGCCCTGCGCCCGAGAGCGGCGGGGATCCTAACGGGGCGAGACCCCGGCGGCGCTGTTGTCCGCTTTGCCCCCTCACCGCCGGTCAATCCCACGTGCCCGGCGCAACGCTGACAGCAACAACTTGGAGTGCATCGCCCCGACCAGCTCCCGCAACGGCTCGACCCCCGCGGTGAGAATCTCCACGGCGCGCTCGACCTCGACCTCGCCGGCGAGGCGCTCGAGGAGGACGCGGACCTCCTCCTCGACGAGGGGCTCGAGGGCCTCCCGGTAGCGGAGGGTGTCGTAGACGGTGAAGCCGATCGCCTCGTCGTAGCCGCCGGCGCGAAAGCGGCTGATCGCCTCGATGATCTTGACGTCGTCGGCGTCGTAGCCGCGCGCGCCCGGGGTGAGGACGCCGAGCTCCTCGAGCCGCTCGAGGACGTTGGGCGGGACGTCGTACTGCTTGCGAACTTGGGCCCGGGAGACCCGCGATCCCTCGCCCGCGGCGATGGCCCGGTCGAGGATCCGGTCCTCGATCTCGATCAGCCGGGCCGCGCGCTCGGGATCGTCGCTGACCACCTCGCGGATCAGCCGCAGGGGCATGAAGCGTTCCTCCTGGAGGCGCTTGATCAGGTGGATGCGCTCGACGAACCCTTCGGGGTAGTAGGCCATGTTGCGGCTCGTCCGCACGATCTCCTCGCGCCGGCCCAGCAGCCCCTCGCGCAGGTAGTGCTTGATCGTCCCCGCGCTCACGCCCGAGCGCTGGGCGAGCTCGGACATCTTGAGCATCCCATCCACCTGACTCATGCCAGGAACGAGCCCTCGGGGGCGGCGGCAAGACCGGCGACCGCGCCCGAGCGCAGAAGCGCGGCGATCTCCTC
>Ga0302325_10005817_pt1 | contig 27926 bp, 27 predicted proteins | sample Palsa_T0_2_FD_201948 | JGI IMG/M metagenome (GOLD analysis project Ga0302325, IMG submission 201948) | Peat permafrost microbial communities from Stordalen Mire near Abisko, Sweden - Palsa_T0_2 | ecosystem: Environmental > Terrestrial > Soil > Palsa > Peat permafrost | place: Sweden: Abisko... | reverse complement strand
AGCGATCCGGGATTGCTCAAGGACGTGGGCTTCGGACTGCGCCTGGGCAATACCCGCTCAGGATTGGGCAACGTGCTGCACATCGATTTTGCGTTTCCATTGAGCGATGTGGCAGGAATCCAGAAATTCCAATTCTTGGTGCAGACGATGCAGAGCTTCTAGGCTGCTGGTCTAGTCCTTTACGGCCTTGCGCCGCCTGGAGAAAAGCCACACGGCTGCTCCGCACACAGCGAAGTTCAGCACCCACCACCACAGCTGGCGGCTGCTGTTCTTGTCGTCCACTGGTCCCGGCTGCGATCCAATATCCAACGTGCCCTTGAGGCTTTCCTGCGCTGCTCCCTGGCCTACGTGAATGTCTACGGCCGCGGCACCAGGCAGGGCGAGGTCCTTCGTTTGCAGAGAATAGCTGCCGTCGGCTTCCGCGGTTGTCGGGTGGGCCGTGCCCCGCAGCACTACGCTGACCACCGCATCGCGCACCGGCGCATTGTCGGCCAGGCGGCTGATGTGAATGAGCATCTTGTCGTCGCGGACCACGCCCACGGCCAATAGATCGTGCGAGCGTGCTTCCACGCGTGAAATCGCCGCGGGATCGGCGGCGAAGACACCTGTCGCCCATCCGCAGAGCGCGATCCAGGCCAGAAAGCTTCTCAAAGCATGAAACCCATGACACCCAAGATCGTGCCGGCCAGGCTTGCGAGCACGCCGAAGACCGGGAAGAACAGCTTGCGCGCCAAGAAATACAAAGAGCACAACACCAGTCCTAACTCCAGCAGTCCTTCGCCGATGTCAAAAAACAGGGCGCGCCGTTCCTCTTTTTTGGTTTCCTTATCTTTGGCATTCGCATCTTCTAGAATCTTTTCCGCGTCCGCGGCGTACTTGGCACGCGCGGCCTCCAGTTTGCGCGCCACGGACTCGGTTTTGGCAGGATCGGTTCCCAGGCTCGTCATGAGCGAGAGTGCCACCTCTTCGGTGTTCTCGCGGATCTTCTTCGCCTGATAGTAGCTCCACTGATCGTTCGCCTCGGTGCGGTGAATCACGGCGTCCGTGTGCGCGCGGTGCGAAGCAATTGTGACCACCGACAATAGGATGCCGACGACACCCACTAAAATGCCGACGCGTCGGGTATTGGGATCAGCGGCGTGCTCCGGCGTGACTTCAAGTTCAGGCATAACGAGTAAATATCCTCTATTTAACCACGTGCATTCTTGGGTTACTGCGTGCAATGCCGAGGACACCGCTGCGCACCACCTCGATGATTTCTCCGAATGCGCCGATGCTGGCAATGAATTCGCCGATCTCAAGCTCCGTGCCCGCGAGTTCGATAATGTAGATCGAGGGATTGGACGATAGCACTCTGCCTCCGGCGCGGCGCACCAAAGCGGCGGCGGAATCGACGTGCTCCGCGGAGAGCTGCAATTTGATCAGCAGCAATTCGCGCGCGAGCGTGTCGCCGCCGGTCATGTCCTCGACCGCGACCACATCCACGAGCTTGAGCAGCTGCGCGTTGATCTGCGCGATCACAGCGTCCGATCCCGTGGTTACCAAAGTCACGCGCGAGACGGTGGGATCATTGGTTGGGGCGACGGACAGCGACTCGATGTTATAGCCGCGCGCGGATATCAACCCCGTGACGCGAGTGAGCGCGCCGGCTTCATTTTGCAGCAGTATCGCAATGACGTGGCGCATTGGGCGGAATTCTCAGACAGGCTGCAAGGATACGGGAGCAATGTGCTTGGGCGCCAGGGAGAGAACTGCTAGTCTTTCCTGGTGAAGGACCCTGCTCACAAGGAAAACCAGTCCGCGCACCCGCAAGCCGGCGCCATGATGACCGGCGCGGACGTGCTCGTACAGGTATTGGCCGACGAAGGCGTCGACATCGTTTTCGGCTATAGCGGCGGCGCGATATTACCGATTTACGATGCCGTGTTTCGCTTCAATCAGGAACACGACTCCGCGATGCCGCTGGTCGTACCCGCCAACGAGCAAGGCGCCGCCTTCATGGCGGCGGGCTATGCGCGCGCGAGCGGCCGGGTAGGCGTGGCATTGGTGACCTCGGGGCCCGGTGCGACGAATACCGTGACGCCGGTGCGCGACAGTATGGCGGACTCAGTCCCCATTGTGGTCATTTGCGGCCAGGTCCCCACGACGGCGATCGGTACGGATGCATTTCAAGAAGCGCCCGTGCCCTCCATCATGGGCGCGGTCGCCAAACATGTCTTTTTGATCACTGACCCGGAAAAGCTCGAGGCCACCGTGCGCACCGCATTTGAGATTGCGCGCACCGGCAGACCAGGTCCTGTTGTTCTCGATGTGCCGAAGGATGTCCAAAATTGGAAAGGCATGTTCCAGGGCTCAGGGCGACTGGCGGTCCCGGGATACCGGCAGCGAATGAACCGGCTGGCGGCCGCCAGCCTGCCGCCAGCCGCCTGTGCCGATTTCTTCGCGGCCTTAGCGGTCGCGAAGCGTCCGCTGATTTATGCGGGCGGGGGCGTGATCAACGCCGGCGCCGCCGATGCGTTGCGTGAATTCTCAAGGCAGTTTCAGATTCCCGTGGTCACCACCCTGATGGGAATCGGTGCGGTCGACACCACCGATCCTCTATCCATGCGCATGCTCGGCATGCATGGCACCGCATTCGCCAACTATGCCGTCGATGATTGCGATTGCCTGCTCGCTTTTGGTGCACGATTTGACGATCGCGTAGCGGGCAACGTATCCAAATTCGCGGGCGGCGCCAAGTTCATCGCGCATTTCGACATCGATGCGTCCGAGATCGACAAGGTCAAGCGCGTGAATTGGAGTCATGTGGGCCTAATGTCCGACGCGCTGCGCACCTTGATGGACTACGGCAGGGCACAGGATTTCAAGCGAGATTGGTCGGCCTGGCATCGGCACTGCAGCGAGCTGCGCGTGAAACACGCCATGAACTACGATCGCGGCAGCGCCTTCATTCAGCCGTACTACGTCATCGAGGAGATCAATCGTTTGACGCGGGGCGAGGCCATCATCACCACAGGCGTGGGGCAGCATCAAATGTGGGCCGCGCAGTACTTCGACTTCCGCAGCCCGCGATTGTGGCTGACGTCGGGCAGCATGGGGACCATGGGCTTCGGATTGCCGGCGGCGGTGGGCGCACAATTCGCGCAACGCGGCCGTCTGGTCATCGACTTCGACGGCGATGCCAGCATTCGCATGAATATTGGAGAGCTCGAGACGGTAACCACCTATGATTTGCCGATCAAGGTGGTGGTGCTCAACAATTTCGGCGACGGTATGGTCAGGCAATGGCAGAAGCTGTTCCACAAGGGCCGCATGAGCGCCAGCGACAAGAGCCTGCACACCAAGGATTTCGTCAAAGCGGCGCTGGCCGACGGATTCAAATATGCCGTCCGCCTCGATCAGAAGGCCGACGTGCCTCGAGTTGTCTCCGAGTTCATCCATTACCAGGGGCCGGCATTCCTGGAGGTCATCATCGACCGTGACGCCGGCGTCTATCCGATGGTCGGTCCCGGACAAGGCTACAGCGAGATGATCACCGGCGATCACATTGCTTCGCGCACCGAGGTTCCGGCCACGATCCCCGACGCTTCGAAAATGTTCTAGTCGGTCCTGGCGCCGGCCTACCACTGCCCGACATTCTGCATTGTGTCCCAAGGCGCGGCGGGCGCGAGCGCGGGGCCTTTCTGCAGCAATTCGATCGACACGCTATCCGGCGAGCGTACGAAGGCCATGCGCCCATCGCGCGGCGGACGATTGATGGTCACGCCATGATCCATGAGGCGTTTGCAGGCGGCGTAGATGTCATCCACGGCATACGCCAGATGCCCGAAGTTGCGGCCGCCCGAGTATTCCTCGGGATCCCAGTTGTGCGTCAGTTCGACCTGCGCTCCCTCATCGCCCGGCGCCGCCAAAAAAACCAGCGTGAAGCGCCCCTGCGGATAGTCCTTGCGCGATAATTCTTTCAGGCCGAGGGCGTCGCGATAGAAATGCAGCGACCGCTCGATGTCCGTCACCCGCACCATCGTATGTAGATATTTCATGAGAGCCTCGCGTGGGACTCGCGAATTTGGAGTAACGCATGCACAAAAGCAAACTGTCCGGCTTCATCATCGATTGTCAGACCACGGACCTTGATCGGTCGGCGGATTTCTGGGGAAACGCACTGGGCATGGCGGTGCGCGCCCTGCCGCCCGGCGAGGGCGAGATCTACAAGCGGCTGGAGGATAACCAGCATGGGCTGCACATCGAAGTCCAAGCGGTGAGTCACGAGAGCCGGGTTCACCTCGATATCGAGACCAACGACATCGAGGCCGAGGTGCAAAGGCTGGAGAAGCTCGGCGCGAAGCGCGTCGAAATGGTTCGCACCTGGTGGGTCATGGAGGCGCCCACCGGGCAGCGATTCTGCGTGGTGCGGGCCAGCTCCGAGGACTTTGACGCAAAGGCAACGGCCTGGTCCTAGGTTCCCAGGTGTTGTTTTGTCACCAATTGGCAACACATTTGACATAGCGCAACAAAACCCAATTAAGAGGCGTTAACTATTGGATTTATCTACGGTATCGCCTATCATAGTGCCAACGAAGCGGTTCGTGTTCATTACCAGCGTTACTTACTAGCAACACTGGAAGACACAAACAAGGTCGAACGTTTGGGCACTTTTGTGCGGCGTATCTGCCACTAACGGACGTGCGGGGTCAAATCCCTAGCACCTGTTCCACTCGAAATTCCCCGGCAAGTCCGGGGACTCTTTTTTCTAAATCCACCGTTTTCAGTGCGGAATCGCTTAAATTCGTCTAGATGAATATTAAAGACGGCTTTACGGACTCGATCGGCAATACACCCCTGATCCGCCTGCGGCACTTAAGCGACGAGACCGGCTGCGAGATTTTAGGAAAAGCCGAGTTTATGAACCCGGGCGGCTCGGTTAAGGATCGGGCGGCGAAATGGATCGTGTTGGATGCCGAGCGCCGCGGCACCTTGAAGCCGGGCGGCACTGTCGTCGAGGGAACCGCCGGCAACACCGGAATCGGACTGGCGCACGTCTGCAACGCACGCGGCTATAAGTGCGTGATCGTCATGCCGGATAATCAGGCCGCCGAGAAGTATCAAATCATCGAGGCGTTGGGCGCGGAGCTGCGCAAAGTTCCCGCGGTACCCTACAGCAACCCCAACCAATACCAGAAAGTCGCGGGGCGCCTCGCGCAGGAATTACCCGACGCCATCTGGGCCAATCAATTCGACAATACCGCGAATCGCGACGCGCATTTCGAGTCGACCGGCCCGGAAATTTGGCACGACACGGACGGCAAGATCGATGTCTTCTGCGCGGCAACCGGCACGGGCGGCACATTGGCGGGTACGGCCCGCTATCTAAAGTCCAAATCCAACGCCGTGCGCGTTGTGCTCGTGGATCCGCCGGGCAGCGCGCTATATCACTACATCAAGGATGGCGACCTGAAATCCGACGGGGGATCGTCCATCACCGAGGGAATCGGCACCGGACGAGTAACGGCAAATCTTGAAGGCGCGCCGATCGATGACGCGCTGCGCATCACGGATGCGCAGACCATGCATTTTGTGTATCGGCTGCTGCGCGAAGAGGGTTTGCTGCTCGGCAGTACCGCGGGAATCAATGTGGCCGCCGCGGTTGCGCTTGCCAAACAGATGGGCCGCGGCTACACGATTGTCACTGTGCTGTGCGATGGCGGCGCGAAGTATCAATCGCGATTGTTCAATAAAGCGTGGATTGCGGAGCGCGGCTTTGCCGAGGCGATCGCCTGAGCTTAAGCCGACTGCGAAACTTCGAGCTGCGCCGCAGGATTGAACCACGCCAGTGAATCGTGCAAAGACACGACCTCACCCACCACCAACAGCGCCGGCGACTGAAGCTTTGCGCGGCTGGCCGCCTCCGCAATGGTGGCCAGAGTCCCGGTAATGACGCGCTGGTTTTCAAGCGTGCCTTGCGCAATGAGAGCGGCCGGCAGCGTGTGGGGCGCGCCGTGCGCTAGGAATTTGGCCGCGATGTGCGCCACGTGCGCGAGTCCCATGTAGAACACGGCGGTGATTCCGGGCTTTGCCAGCGCCTGATAATCGGGCTCGCGGCCGTCGCCATCCCCATGCCCGGTGATAAACGTGACGCTGTGCGCATGATCGCGATGAGTCAGCGGTATGCCGGCGTATGCCGCGCAGCCTGCCGCGGCCGTGATGCCGGGTATGACCGAATAACGAATCTGCGCCTTTTGCAGCGCTTCGAGTTCTTCGCCGCCCCGGCCGAAAATGAAAGGATCGCCGCCCTTCAGTCGAACGACGCGCATGCCTCGCGAGGCGTAGTCGACGAGCAGGGCGTTGATTTCCGCTTGCGTGCTGCCGATGCCGCCGGCGGCCTTGCCCACGCAAATTCGCCTGGCGTCCCGCCGCGCCATGTCGAGCACGGCCGGCGGCACCAGCCGATCGTGCAGAATGACATCGGCATCCTGCAGCGCACGCAGCGCTTTCAATGTCAGCAGTTCCGGATCCCCGGGCCCGGCGCCCACCAGCGTGACCTCGCCGGATTCTCGCGGCGACGTTGAGGATCGGGCCAAGCATTGCTGCGCCAAGCTCTCCGCGCCGTGCGTGTCGCCTTCCACGAAACGGCGTGCGGCCGCACCATCCACGATGTGTTCGAAATACCGGCGCCGCGCATCGGTATCGCGCAACCGCCATCGGGCGGCGCGACGCAGGGCTTGCAGCCACAATGCCAATTCACCGAACCGCTTCGGAATGAGGGCTTCCAGCCGCTCTCGCAGGCGGCGGGCAAGTACCGGCGATGTGCCTCCGGTGGAGATCGCCACCAAAACAGGGTCGCGATCGATGAGCGCGGGAACGATGAAGCGCGAGGCTTCGCGGTCGTCGACAACGTTGACGGGAATTCCGCGCGCTTCGCTTAAGCTGGCGATCCAGCGATTCACGGCGCGCCGCGAGGTCGCGACGATGACGAGCCGCGCGCCGTCAAGATCATCCGGGACGAACTCGCGAAATAGCGCCGTGATTTTACCTGCGGCCGCCAGCTCGCCAACTTCAGGCAGTATCTCGGGCGCCACCAGCGTAACTTTCGCGCCGGTCCGCCCAAGCAGCGTAAGCTTTCGCAGAGCCACCTCGCCGCCGCCGACGACTAGTACCTTTTGTGCCCTAAGATCGAAGAAAGCGGGAAAGTATTTCATTTGGCGAGCCCTTTGCCCAGCTTCCACTATACGACGAGCGGGGCCCAGGCCAAACGAATTCTCAGGCATGAGTACATGCCTGCTCGTGATGCGCGATAACCTTATATGCTACTGCGGTAAACGCGACCTTAAGGCCCAAGACGAGTCATGAAATTTCAGCAATTGCGCTATCTCGTAGCAGTACATGAAAATGGACTCAACATCACGGCCGCCGCGCGGCAGCTGCATACCTCACAGCCCGGCGTCAGCCGCCAGCTGAAATTGCTGGAGGAGGAACTCGGATTCCAATTATTTGAACGTGAGGGTCGAGCGCTCACGCGCACGACCGCGGCGGGCGAGGAGATCATTTCGCGCGCCAGCAGCATCCTGCGGGAGATGCAGAATATTCGGCGCACCTCGGCTGAGCTGCGCAAAGCCGACGGCGGCACCCTGTCGATTGCCACCACGCACACTCAGGCGCGCTACGTGCTGCCGCAGGTCATAGGCGCATTTCGCCGCAAATACCCAAAGGTGCGACTGCATCTGCACCAGGGCACATCCGAGCAGATCGCGGAAATGGTTGCGCGCGACCGGGTTGATTTCGCGATCGCAACGGGTTCGGAAGAATTATTCCCGCACTTGATCCGCCTGCCGGTATATCACTGGCATCGCGCCGTAGTGGTGCCGCGCGGACATCCTCTGGCCTCCGCCGGCAAGCTCACGCTCAAGAAGTTGGCCGAGTACCCGATCGTGACCTACGTTTTTAGTTTCTCCGGGCGCTCCTCGTTGCCGGCATTATTCGAAACCGCCGGATTGTCGCTGGATGTGGCATTGACGGCGCGCGATTCGGACGTCATCAAGACATATGTCCGCATCGGTCTCGGCGTCGGCATCCTGGCGCGCCTGGCGATTGACCCAGTCACCGACGGCGATTTGGTCGTGCTCGATGCCGCGCATTTGTTCGAGGGCCACACTACTTGGATCGGCTTTCGGCGCAGCGCGCTGCTTCGCGCCTACATGTACGAATTTATCGAGCTGTTGGCGCCGCACTTGCCGCGCAAACTCGTGCGGGACGTCGAAAAACTGGAAACGCAGGAAGAAATCGACCGGATCTTGAAGGATCTGGTTATTCCGCTGCGCGATACGCCGTGATAGCAGAGCTGCGAGGCAGGGCCAGCGTATTGCGGAGCTTTTGCGCCAGTCCTGAATCATTCGAAGGCTGGTAGGCGGCAGTAAACGTTGTGAAGGCCATATAGCCTTCCTCGATATCGGCATCCGGCAGCTCGAAGCTGTTGAAGCCGCAGCGCGCCATGAAAAACAGTTGATCGCGGCGTACGTAGCCCGTTGCGCGCAGTTCGCCGCCGAATGACCACTGCTCACGCAGCTGCCGTGCTTGGGTGTAGCCGCGTCCTTCACCGGGCCCGGAGAATTCCGCGCCGATCAGGGCAAAGTGTTCGAGGTCCGCGGCGATTTGCTCAACGCGATGAGCAGGCGAGAGCACCAGCCCTAATGGCGTGCCGCGTGCAAGCCAGGTATCCGGCTCCAGCTGCCACTGGGCCAGCGTCACGATCAGCGGCGCGGCCGCATCGGCAGCGGCTTCGGCAACATAGCGCCATTCGTCGAAAACAATCTCTGCGTTACGCAGCAAGCGGCGCGGCATAGACTCGTTCCTTGAAGGGCTTGATGCCGAGGCGACGCACGGTGTCGAGGAAACGCTCCTCGGAGTCCCGCTGCTCGACGTACACCTCCAGCAGGCGCTCAATGGTCTCGGCCACCTGCGCCTTCGGCACGGACGGACCGATGACTGAACCCAACGAGGCGTCGGCGCCAGCCGCGCCACCGATGGTGATCTGATACCACTCCTCGCCGCCCTTATCGACGCCCAGAATGCCGATGTTGCCGACGTGGTGATGCCCGCAGGCATTCATGCAACCCGACATTTTGACGTCGATCTCGCCCAAATCGTAAATATAGTCGTAGTCGTCGAAACGCTCATTGATGAGCTTCGCCACCTCGATGGAGCCCGCATTCGCGAGACTGCAGAAGTCGAGTCCCGGACAGCAAATGATATCGGTCAACGTGCCGATGTTAGGCGTGGCGAGTCCGGCTCCTCTGAGCTGCTGCCACAGCTCGTACGCCTTGCTCTGCTCGACATCGCCAAGCAGCAAATTCTGAGTGTGAGTCACGCGAACCTCGCCAAAGCTGTAGCGATCCGCCAGATCAGCGATGAGGTCCATTTGAGCATCGGTGACATCGCCGGGAGGGACGCCCGGTTTCTTCAGGGAGATGAATACAGCGCGATAGCCGGCCACCTTGTGCGCGGTGGTGTTGTAGCGATACCAAGCCCGAAAGGCAGGCTCCCGCCCAGACTCGGGCGCGATGTTTGGCAGCGTAAGGTAGTCGGGCGGATTGAAAAAGCTTTGCATACGCGCGACCTGAGCATCATCGATGCGCAGGTCCTCATCGCTGAGCAGCTGCCACTCGGTTTCCACGCGCCGTCTGAATTCCTCTATCCCCAAAGAGCGCACCAGGATTTTGATACGAGCCTTGGTTAAATTGTCGCGGCGGCCCTCCAAGTTATAGACGCGCAGTATTGCCGTAAGGTACGACAGCAAATGCTCCCGCGGCAGGAATTCCCGCACCACTTCGCCGATGATTGGGGTGCGGCCGAGGCCGCCTCCAGCGAGGATCTCGAACCCTAATTCACCGCTTGGGCCGCGGACAATATGCACGCCGACATCATGTACGAGCGAGGCGGCGCGGTCTTGCGGCGCGCCCGTGACCGCGATCTTGAATTTGCGCGGCAGATAAGTGAACTCCGGATGAAATGTCGACCATTGGCGGATGATCTCGCACCAGGGCCGCGGGTCCTCGAGCTCATCGGGGGTGATCCCGGCCAGATGATCGGAGGTGACGTTGCGAATGCAATTGCCGCTGGTTTGGATGGCGTGCATCTCGACTTCGGCGAGTTCCGCCAGAATATCGGGAACTTGTTCGAGCTTGGGCCAGTTGAACTGAATATTCTGGCGCGTCGTGAAATGCCCGTAGCGGCGATCGTAGTCGCGCGCGATTTTCGCCAGGGTGCGCAGTTGCCGCGTCGCCAGCAGCCCATAGGGGATGGCGATGCGCAGCATCGGCGCATGACGCTGGATGTACAGGCCGTTGCGCAGCCGCAGGAGTTTGAACTCGTCCTCGCTTAGCGATCCGTTCAGGAATCTTTGCGTTTGATCGCGAAATTGCGCCACCCGCTGGCGCACGAGAGTCTTGTCGGTGATGTCGTACCGATACATGGCGACACCATACGTCGCCTCGCCTAAATCGCGCCAATTACCGCGCGATATGAGCTTATGACTGCCGATCCTTGTCAGTCATTGCCGATCCTTGTCAATCCGCGCAGCAGTTCCTTTTGTAATAGGTAAAAACCGTGATTTGCTTGGCAGAGCGAATTTGAGGTTCGGCGCAGCATCCTGGGGGTAACAAAGGGTCCCCCATTTGGCTAAAGATCTCACGGAAGTATCGGTCGCAGCGGACACTTATCACGTGTCGCCCGAGCCAATGCTCTTGATCGCGGATTTACACGGGGCCCTGGCGCTCTGCCTGCATGATGAAGCTCGCGGCGTGGGCGGCTTGCTGCACCTCAGATTCATGGGTGGAACCGGGCGGCCGAGCGATGTGACGGACAACACATTGAGTTCCGTCTTGGTGGTGCTCGACAAATTCAAGCGCGCCGTGCTCGGCAACTCGGCGCGCCGCGACGAGGTGCAGGCCCGCATACTCGCGCATGCACTGCCGCCCACCGATGCCGGCGAGCCCAGCGCGTCGCTGGTCGATCTAATCCAGGCCGATCTCGCCGATGGCAAAATTGCCTGCGGCTCGCAAACGATGCGGCGCACAGAAGGTGTACGCGTCTGTTTCCAGCCTTTCGAAGGCCGCGTTTGGATCTGCGGTCCCAACGATCTGCGAGCGGCAGGCCGCGCACATCACTCCGTAGGCTGATTTCATTATAAGATTCCCTTAAGGTTAGGGGGTCTAAGATGCGCGTCGCACTTCTTGCGGCAGTGGTGTTCATCAGCGCTTGTGCCAGCGACGGACTGAGTTTGGCGCCGCCGCCGGGTGTGGATTTCAGCGGCCAGTGGAAGCTCAATGTGGCCGAAAGTGACGATCCCATGCATTTATTGCAGCTCGCCAACGCGCAAGCCGCTGCCGCAGCGGACAATACGACCAGTTCGGGGCGAGGCGGAGGCGGCCGTGGCGGCCGTGGCACGGGCTATCCTGGCCTGACACCACCCGCAACGCCGCCGGTCAGCGTACTGGCCGATGCTTCCCGATTCCCGGGTAAACAACTCGACATCAAACAGGTGGGCGGCGTCCTCACGTTCACCTCTTCGGGTCAAGTGCGCGTGTGCCAGCCGGGCGATGCCAAGAAAAGGCCGCACCATCACACCAGCGCCTCGGACCGGGACGCACCGCTGCCCGCTGCGCGCGATGCGCCGCCGCCTAAGTGCGGCTGGCTCGAGAAGACTTTGATCGTCCGTAGCAGCGAGCAAGACGAAGATCGTCCCCCCTTCGAAGAGCACTACAGCATTTCCGAAGATGGCCAGCGGCTGGTCGAGGAAGTGAATTTCAGGGGGGGTCGTTCGAATGGATTCACGATGTCCCGCGTGTGGGATCGATCGCCGCAATAAAAAAGCCGGGCCATCTGGCCCGGCTTTTAAGTCCCCATGCCTCTCGCGGCGCCTTTTTTACGAGCGCCCGACGATGATCGGTCTTTTTGTGTCCCTCAAGTCCAATTGCGTCCGAGCAACACTCTAGCTGTGGTCTGTCGCCGAAGCTAGCCCTATTGCAAAGAAGTGTGAAAATTAATGTAGCGTAAAAACTACAGTTGCAAGCCCGCCTTCAGGGGCTCCGGCGAGTTCGAGTATCCTAAACGCACGAGAATCATTATTCGGAGAGCATGATCCCTTGTCAAAGCACTCGAAATTGACCATTCCGGCGCAAGCGGTGCGAACTCGACGTGCTTATTTTGACTGCCGATTTGGGCAACTGCACGTCCGCACAGCGTTTCCGGCCACCGGCGGCTTCGACGAGCAGGTGACGCTGTTTTGTTTGCACGCCGATCAGAGCTCGAGCCGCGCTTTCGCTCGATTCCTACCCGAAATTGCCGACGTGCGTTCGGTCTACGCGCCGGATTTGCCCGGCTTCGGCGAATCCGACCCCTCGCCAACTGGGAGCTTTGCCGAGGCGGCTGGCGCCGTTTCCGATCTCGCGGATGATTTAAGGCTGCGTCAGATCGATCTGTTGGGCATCCACAGCGGCGCGCGCGCTGCGCTGGACCTGGCGGCGGCGAGACCTGCCCTCGTGAGGCGCTTGATTTTGGCGGGCGTAGCCGCCGCCGAAGGGCTCGCGGCGATCAAGCAACCGGCGCTGATCATGCGTACACGGCTTGAATCTCCTGACGACATCGCCAAGCTCAAAGCCTTGCCGAACGGCAAATTTGTCGATATCGACGATTACGCGAATGACCTGTTTGCCGCAGCCCCCAAGACCTTGGCCAAGCAAATCGGCACGTTTTTGAGCGGCTGACCTCAAGGCAACGCCCGTGCGGCTCAACAAGTACATCAGCGAAACGGGCGTCTGTTCGCGGCGCGAGGCGGACAAGTGGATCGAGGCAGGCCGTGTGACGTTGAACGGCCAGCCTGCCTCCTTGGGTACTCAAGTAGCGGAGAGCGACGAAGTCCGCATCGATGGCAATACGATCGGCATCAAGAAGAAGCAGGTCTATATCGCACTCAACAAACCCGTCGGCATCATTTGCACGACTGAAGCCAACATCGAAGACAACATCATCGATCACGTTGGATACCCGGAGCGGATTTTTCCGGTGGGCCGGCTGGATCGCGATTCCGAGGGCCTGATCCTGCTGACGAACAACGGCGACATCGTCAATGAAATCCTAAGATCGGAAAATAATCACGAAAAGGAATACCTGGTGACGGTCGATCGGCCCATCACGGACCTGTCGCTGCGCATGTTGGCCAGCGGCGTCAAGATCATGGGCGAACTGACCAAGCCCAGCAAAGTCGCGCGGCTGAACGCGCAGTCGTTTCGAATCATTCTCACACAAGGGCTAAATCGCCAAATCCGCCGCATGTGTTCGGCGCTCGGTTACAAAGCGCAGCGCCTGCAACGCGTGCGCATTATGAATATTCACTTGGGTAATTTGCAGCCCGGCCAGTGGCGTCATCTGACCCCCGCGGAACTCAAGGGCTTAATGGGCTAGTGGGGCCGCAGCGTGGCGGACGGGACGCCATCCGACCACTGTCGTCCGCAGCTGATGCGCCAATCGGGATCCTCGGCCCGGTCCGCCAGCCAGCGATAAAAGTCCCGGCCTTGATTGGTCCAATACGAATGGCTGAATAACACGCCGCCGGTGCTCGACTTCACCGCGAAGCGTCGGCGAAAGCCAAAGCTGGCGATGCCGCGCGTGCAGCTGATGTGCGGCGAGTTTTCCGCCAGTGCATATTGATCGGGGCCGACCTGCAGCCGCAGACGTCCGCCCTGCCCGTAGATGCAGATATTGGGTCCGGCAGGGCGAATCAACGCAATGCCATGAACGAGCGCCGGAGGCGTGTCGTAAGCGGTCCAGGTTCCGCCGAGGGAGTGCCACTCAAGCACCATGCTCTGGCGGCGAAAATCGATGACCGAAATAGTGGTGGCGTTATCCACGGCCACGCATTCAATCACACCTTACGGTCATTTTGCCGGAGTGTCGGCAAACGCGCTTTCCACGACCCCGGCCGTGAGGATCTGCGGCAGAACCACCGGCTCAGTCGCGCCGGGTTTCGAGTTGTAAACCACGTACAGCGGCACGCCGGCGCGGCCGAACTCCGCCAGCGCTTTGGTGATGGCCGGATCGCGATTGGTCCAATCGCCTTTCATCAGCGTGACCTTCTTGTCGCGAAAGATCTCTTGTACGGCAGCATCGGAAAACGCATTGCGTTCATTGACGAGGCAGGTCAAGCACCAGCTAGCCGTGAAATTCACCAGCAGCGGCCGGCCCGCAGCGTTCAGTTCCGCGACGCGAGCTGCGCTGTAGGGCTGCCACTCATCGACTCCCGGCCTTGAGAGTGCGGAATTACCAGGGGCTGCGGCCGCCACATCGGCGAAGCGAATCGGCAAAAATATTGCCAGCAACAGTGAAATCACCGCCGTGGCGATCACGGTCACCCTGCCGCCGCCGGCACTGGAGCGGGACTTCTGGAAGGACCACGCCGCCAGCGCCACCAAGATGCTACCCGCCAGCGCCGCACCCAGGCCGAACGGCGAGGTCTCCTGTGCGACCACCCAAAGCAGCCACGCCGCAGTTGCATAGACCGGGAAGGCGAACACCTGTTTCAGTGTGTCCATCCACGCGCCCGGCTTAGGTAACACGCTGCGCATCCAGGGCGCGAATGACAGAAGCACGAAGGGCAGCGAGATTCCGACGCCCAATGCCGCAAAGATGCAGAGTGCATTGAAAGGCGCTTGTGTCAGCGCGGCACCCACCGCCGGCGCCATGAAAGGCGCGGAGCAAGGCGTGGCCACCAACGTGGCCAGCACACCGGTGAAAAACGAAGCGCTGTAGCTATTCCCTTGGGTGAGATTGTCGCCGACGCCCGCAAGACCACCGCCCACTTCGAATACGCCGGATAAATTGAGGCCTACCGCGAGCAACAGATAAACCAGCAAGGTTACAAACAGGGGCGATTGCAGTTGAAAGCCCCAACCCAGTTGCTCGCCGCCGGCGCGCAGCGCCAGAAGCACTCCCGCCAGACACAGCATGGAAACGATTACGCCGGCGGCAAACACCAGACCCTTGGCGCGCACCGCCGCGGGATGTTTTTTCGCCTGCTCCATGACGTTGAGCGCCTTGATGGACAGGACCGGGAAGACGCAGGGCATGAGATTCAAAATCAAGCCGCCCAATACGGCGAACAACAGCAGCGTGGGCAAGGAATGCTCCGGTTCCTTATTGGACTGCGGCAACGGAGCGAATCGCGGGCCGGCCTTGACTTCGGCCGCGCCGGCGCCGGAGAAATCCGCGGCAATCTCGATGGGAACAGTGTCGGTTTGCGTACCGTTCAGCGTCGTCACCACCAGCACGCCGCGGATCGCGCCCGCTTTGGGCGGCTGATACCCGACCTTCATGGCGAGACCGACGGCATCCTTGGCGCGTGTCAGCGCCTGCGGCGCGGCGTACTCGATGCCGCCCTCGTCATAGGGGTAGAACGCCAGCGAGGTGATCTGAGAGAGGGTGGCGCCCCACTCTCGCCCAAGCGTGAGGATGAGCTTGTCGCCTTGTATTCGCGCCGATGTCGGCGCCGGCTGCGAACTCGGCAATTCGCTGCGCGCGGTAGTGAACAGGGCCGAGGACGCCGGGTCGATGCCGCCGGCCTGGGCGCTCACAGCCAGCGTCAGCTGCAAATTCGCATCCTCAGGGATGCAAACATCGGAGCACACCAGCCAACTCGCCTTGGCCGCGAGTGTAACCGGAGTACCCGCCTTCAAGTCCTTGGGCGCCGTAATCTGTATCAGGTGCACGGCATGCTTGGCATAGCCGTAGTTGACGAGGGGCGCGATCTCGAACCGATGCGGCGTGGTCCACACGATATCGCCGGCGGTAAATCCTGGCGGTAGCTGCCAGACTAGCTTCGTCGGTTCGCCGGAATCGCCCGGGTTACGCCAATAGGTATGCCAGCCGTCGCGGATATCGAGTTCGAGCGCGACCCAGAATGCCTGACCCGGCCCGACCGCCGCGACCTCGCTGACCAAGCGAGCTTTGACATTGTCCGTGGCTGCCGTGTTTCCCGAAAGCGCGAAAGCTGCGGGAGAGACTAGAGCCAAGGCAAGAAGCCAAAATTTTAGTGCGCGCATGGTGCTATGTTACCGAATTAATGCCCCGTACGAGCGCAGCGCCCTCAAGGGGTGTGCACCGCCTCACAGTATGAACCGGCAATACCGCTGCGCGGCCGCTTCAGCTAATGTATCCATAGATGCCGCTCATTCAAGAAAGCTACGTCGATCGGATTCTCAAAGCAAAGGTCTACGACGTCGCCGTTGAGACTGCACTGGAAGCCGCACCGCGGTTGTCGCAGCGCCTAAAGAATCACGTCTGGTTCAAACGAGAAGACCTGCAGCCGGTGTTTTCGTTCAAAATTCGCGGCGCGTACAACAAGATCGCACAACTGTCGTCGATCAGTGCGCAGCGAGGCGTCATCTGCGCCTCGGCCGGCAACCACGCGCAGGGTGTCGCACTGGCCGCGCGGACCCGGGGTATCCCTGCGGTGATCGTGATGCCGCTGACGACTCCCGAAATCAAGGTGCAAGCCGTTGCGGCTCTTGGCGGCGAAATCATATTGCATGGCGATGACTATGATCATGCCTACGAACATGCAACGGAACTCGGCCGGCAGAGGAATTTGGTATTCGTGCATCCATTCGATGATCCCGATGTCATCGCCGGGCAGGGCACGATTGCGATGGAAATCCTGCGACAGCGTCATGGCGATGAAATCGACGCAATATTTGTGCCCGTCGGCGGCGGCGGATTGATCGCGGGCATCGCAGCCTATGCGAAGTCGCTGTATCCGCGTATGAAAATTATCGGCGTCCAGCCGGAAGACGCGGCTGCGATGTACGAATCGCTGCGCGGGGGAAAGCGCGTCACGCTGGAACGCGTCGGCATGTTCGCCGACGGCGTCGCCGTGCGGCGCGTCGGTGAGGAGACCTTTCGTCTGGCGCGCCAGTACGTGGATGAGATCGTATTGGTGAGCACAGACCAGATCTGCGCCGCCATCCAGGACATTTTCCAGGACACGCGCTCGATAGCCGAGCCGGCGGGTGCTTTGGCGGTCGCCGGCATGAAGAAATACGTGGCGCGCGAGAATTGCACCGAACGCACGCTGATTGCGGTGAATTGCGGCGCCAATATGAATTTCGATCGCTTAAGGTACGTCGCCGAGCGCGCGGACATCGGCGCGCAGCGCGAGGCTCTGTTCGCCGTGCAGATGCCGGAGACGCCGGGATCATTCTTGCGCTTTTGCGAATTGCTCGGCAAGCGCAGCGTCACTGAATTCAATTACCGCTACTCCGATGTCAAGGCAGCGCAGGTGTTCGTTAGCTTGGCACTCAATCAAGGGAAAATGGAGCGCGATGCCTTGCTCGAGGAAATCATTGCCGCGGGATTTGCGGCCCACGACATGAGCGACAATGAAATGGCCAAGCTGCACGTACGCTACATGGTGGGCGGCCACGCGCATGGACTCGCCGACGAGAAGTTGTACCGTTTCGAGTTTCCTGAACGCCCCGGGGCACTGCTCAAGTTCTTGCGGGCCATCGGCACGCAATGGAACGTCAGTCTGTTCCACTATCGCAATCACGGCTCCGACCACGGCCGCGTGCTCGCCGGCATCCAGGTGCCGCAGGCCACCCACACCGATTTCTTACTGCACATCAACGAACTGCAGTACGCGTATACGGAAGAAACCGACAATCCGGCGTACCGGTTGTTTTTGGGCGCCTGATTCGCAAGTCCGCGCAGCGCAAAGATCGCGGGGGAAATTAAGGCCGGTGCACCGTTACGCTGGTGCTTGCAGCTTGCAGCGCGCTGGGGTCCGCAATTTTTTGCCAGCCCTGCGCGCGCCGCACCGCCGCATCATCAAGTCCACGAGCTTTAATGAGCACCGGCACCGCGGCGTCGAGCTCCTCGGCCGCCGACGGCAATTTCCCGAGATGTTCGAGCGCATAGGCGTGAATGGCATGGGCCAGCGCCGTCTGCGAGTTCGAGGCAGGCGAGGTCGCGGTCCAGATCTTGATCGATTCCTCGCTCTTCGCAAGCGCTTCAGCGGATTTATTGCGATCAACCAGCAAGCGCGCGAAGTGCATGAGCAATGCCGCACGATACTGATGGTTCGCAGGAAGGGAATTGTCGTAAACCGCAAGCGCCTGCCGAAACTCGCTCTCGGAACTGGCGAGGTCTGCCTTATCGTGTAGGAGGATTGCCAGGCTGACGCGCGCATATCCGACCATGAAATGATTGGGTCCGTAGAGCGAGAGCCTCGATTCCAAAGCACCGCGCAACAGCGGTTCCGCCTCGGAAAGACGTCCTTCGCGTTGCAGCAGCAAACCGTAGTTCCCCTTGGCCGAGGCCGTTTCGGGATGGCGATCGCCGTAGATGTGCTCCTGGCGCGTTAACGCATCGACGTAGAGACTCTCTGCCAGATGCAAGTCACCCATGTTCTGCGCGACGATCGCCAAATTGTGCAGACGGAATGCGACTCGCGGATCATCGTCGCCAAGGACACGCCGATCTATCTCCAGCGCCCGCTCGTGAGTTTGCTTTGCAAGCTCCCACTGCTGTTCGAGCACGTATACCTTCGCCAGGTCGCTTAAGACGGCGGAAACGTCCGTTTGCGGCGCGTGGCTCTTGTTTAGAATGTCGAGACTACGAAGATACAGATCCTTCGCCTCGCCGATCTGGCCTTGCTCAAATCTCAACATTCCGAGCGACCAAAGCGAATGCCCGGTGGCGATACTAATCGCGCCGGTGTCGTGTTGAGCCAGACGCAGCGCCTCCTGCAACGGCGCCTCGGCTGCCGGCAGGTTACCCGCGCCAATGCGGGCCCGCCCGAGTTCCAATAACGTGTCGAGACGCGAACTCTCATGCGACTGGGCCTGAAGCTGTAGCGCTTCATCCAGCAGCGGTAATGCGTCCCGGAACTGTCCGAGACTGTCATAGACGCCGCCAACCGTGGATAACAGCGCCGCCTTGGTGGCCGGTTGATCCTGCAAACCCGCCTGCAAGCGCTTTGCACCCGAATCGAGAATTTCCCTCGCCGTGACTCGGTTGCCGCGATTTTCCCCCGGATCCGACAGCTTGAACAAATTCACCAGAAAGCTCGAGACCTCCTCGGCGCGCGCACGCTCGTGTTCGGCTACTTCGCGCTGCTGTTCGACGCGATCGCGCTCTGCGGCGATTCGCACCGACTGCACGTACGTGGTGACTGAAAACGCAACAATCATGAATGTCGCGGCAGCCGCCGCGCTTACCGGCAGCCAATGGCGCTTTACAAACTTAGACGCGCGATACGAAACCGTATCGCGCCTCGCGATCACAGGCTTGCCATCGAGGTAACGCTGAATATCGCCGGCCAGCTGTTGCGCGGAACCGTAGCGGCGCTCAGGTTCCTTGCGCATGGCCATCAGAACAATATTGTCCAGATCGCCTGCCAGTCCGCGCTTCAGGCGCCTGGCCGTGCTTGCGCGGGCCTGGGCGACGGAGATCGACTCCGGTGATTCTTCGCCGCCGACCATTTGACTCGGCGGAAGCGGGTCCTTCTCACAGATGGCGCGCTCGATCTCCGAAAGGCGCACAGAGGAAATAAAGAACGGACCGGAACCGCACAGCAGTTTGTAGAGCAAAACGCCTAGTACGTAGACATCGCTGGAAGTGGTGATTGCCTGACCCCGCACCTGTTCAGGACTGGCGTGATCCGGTGTCATGATCCTTATGTCAGCTTGCGTGAGCGCCAGCGTATGGCGAGACGCTCGCCGCTCATCCAATAATTTAGCGATGCCGAAATCGAGCAATTTCGGCACGCCTGCGGCTGTCACCAGGATGTTGGACGGTTTGAGATCGCGATGGACGATCAGGTTCTGGTGGGCATAGTGAACCGCTGCGCAAACGGTCTGAAACAGCTTCAGGCGCGCGTTGATATCAAGGTGAGTCAAATCACAAAAAACATCAATGGCCACTCCATCGACGTATTCCATGACGATGTATGCGCTGCCGTCGGGCAGCTCGCCTCCGTCAAGGAGATGAGCGATATTCGGGTGATCGAGCTGCGCCAGTATTTGTCGTTCCAGCTTGAGCCGCGAGTGCATGTCAACTGCAAGCGCGCCGCCATGCACAACCTTGATGGCAACCTGCTGCTCAAACTGCGCATCCGCGCGCTCGGCAAGGTAAACCTCGCCCATCCCGCCGCAACCCAGGCTGCGCAGCACCCGATACGGCCCTATACGATCTCCCATCATTTTTGCAGCATGCACCTCGATGCGTCTGGTCTGCAAACTGGCCGCTCTTGCGGCGGGGTGCTCATTGCGTGTATGAAAGCACAGCCCCGACGGCAACAAGGAGATGGATCATGCCAAAAGGTAACGAACACAAGAATCCGCCGCCCCCACCGCCGCCGCCCGCCGGCACCAAACCCGGCGGAGCGGGCGGTGCCAAACCCAACGATGGCAACCAGAATCCGCCGCAAAAACAGATTGGCGCGTTGATCACTGATTGGATAGCGTAACGGCGTATCAAGCGCTGCGGCAGCCGCGGCACGAGACACTGCGGATTCGTGGTCTCAAGATGCATCTAACGCGCTGGGGGCCGGAACCCTCGGCGCTGCGGCCGGCGGTATTCTTGCTGCACGGATGGCTGGATGCGGGTGAAACTTTTCAGTTCATCGTCGATGCGTTAAGGAATGATTGGCCCATCATTGCGCCCGACTGGCGCGGCTTTGGGCGCAGCGAGTGGCCGCAAGAAGGCTATGGCTTCCCCGATTATTTGGGCGACCTCGATGCGTTGATGGACGAGATATCGCCGGCCGCGCCGGCGCGCATCGTCGGTCACAGCATGGGCGGCAATATCGCGAATCTTTATGCGGGGCTTCGACCCGAGCGCGTGCGCTGCGTCATCAATCTCGAAGGGCTGGGGTTGCCGCGCACCTCACCGCAAGATGCGCCCAAGCGGATGCGAATATGGCTGGACCAAATTAAAAACGCAACGACGGAAAAGACCTACAACTCCTTCGAGCAACTGGCCGCTGTCATACAATTTCGCTATCAGAGATTTTCTCCGGCCGCTGCGGCCTTCGTGGCGCGCGTTTGGGGCGTTCCTGACGAAAATGACCGCGTGCGCCTGGCGGCCGATCCGCGTCATCACTGGGTCAATCCCATTCTTTACAAGCGCGAGGATGCGGAGGCGACCTGGCGCGAGATCCGCGCTCCCCTCCTCATGGTGCTAGGAGAAGAATCGGATTACCTCACGCGCCTGGGCGCTGACGGCACCATGGAGGCATTGCGCGCCGCCAACCCCAATGCCCACATAGTCAGCATCGCCGGCGCCGGGCACATGCTGCACATTGAGCGTCCCGAAGCAGTCGCTCCCGTGATAGAAGCATTCTTGGATGCTCACTAGTACCAAATCCCGATGATTCGCCGCATTTATCCGACGCGATTTGGCCAGCTGCATTTGCGCAGCCATGACGGCAAAGGTGTGCCGCTCGTGCTGCTGCATATGTCGCCGCGTTCGGGCGCGATGTGGGAGGCGTTTCAAGAAAAACTGGAAAGACCCACGCACGCGCCCGATCGATTGGGCTACGGCTTTTCCGATGCGCCGCCGTGGGCGTTGTCCTTGGAACAATACGCGCAGGCGACGGTGGATGGCCTCAAGGCTGCCGGCATGCAGGGTCAAATCGACTTGCTTGGCGTACACACCGGCTCCATCGAGGCGATCGAGGTCGCGCACCAACTGGGCTCGCAAGTGCGGCGCGTGATCCTGGTCGGTGTGCCGCTCTTTACCGCAGAGGAGCAGCAACGCCAGCTGGAAAAATACAGTGAGCAGCCGTTGCATCCAGCCACGGAGGGTGGCCATGTGCTCGGAGCGTGGCGCGGCGGTCTTGCGCTGCGCCACCCGCCATATGATCTTGGCGACGCCCATCATCGGTTCATCGAGCATGTGCTCGCGGCAAATCCGGGCGCGGCATTTCGCGCGGCCTGCGGCTACGCCGTCGACAAAAAACTGAAAGGCTTGAAATCGCCCCTGACAGTGTTCGCACCGCATGACGAGATCATCGAACAGACCCTGCGCGTCAAGCCGCTGCTGAAGGCGAGTGCCACCTATGTCGATTTGCCGGATCTCGGACTGGATTTATTCCACGCGGCAACGGATCGGATGGTGGCCCTCGTCAATCGCCACGCGCCGGCGCAGTAGCGTTGTCCTCTCCAATGGACGTTACCAAGATGACGGCATCCGCCACCGCGGCGGCCCGTACGCCACCGGCGCCGGCCGCGGAACAGGGCCCGCAATCACCGACAAATGCCGCGCCAATCGCGGATCGCGCCGACATTCGGCCGCTCGACATTCCCGCGGCGCTGCAGATCCTGCTAGCGGAGGTTCGCGCTGCCTTCGAACTGCAGGCGATCGCGATCGGCGCGATTGCTCTGGGTCAAGATTCAAGCGAGGCGGTCACCAGCCCGCCGCAAGCCGCTCGCGCGCTGCTGCAGATGCTTGTAGGTGCGACGTCGGATGAGAGCGCGAGCATGCCGGCATGGAGCGCAGCGCTGGCTCGGGTCGAGATGGCGCTGCAGAGCGGCCTCGATCGCGGCATCGATGCGGTCAGCTTGTGGCGCGACGTACCTGCGATCGTCGTCGATGCGGCGAAGGAGGCGCGCACTCTGGTTTTCTCAACGCTCGGCGATGAGCCGCAGAATCCGGCCTGGCTGCGGCCCGAGTGGGCGGGCCTGGCGCCGAGGCTCGAACGAATTTGGCGGCGCCGGCGCCTGGCACGCCGTCTCCTGACCGATCCTGACTATTCGCCTGGGAACCCCGATGACGACAGCGAACAACGAACCTGAAATTGTGGCGTCGAATAGGCCCGCCATGACTCACCTATTGAAGCGCATCGGCTTAATTGTGGTGTTCCTTTGGTTTCTGTTTGGCGGAGTCGCTCATTTCTCGCTCACCGAGGTGGAAATGCGAATCGTGCCGCCGCTTGTCCCGTGGCCGCGGGCCGCCGTGCTGATCAGCGGCGTATTCGAATTGTTGGGCGCGGTTGGTATTTTGATACCGGCGACGCGGCGTGCCGCCGGCGTCGGACTATTTTTGCTGACCATCGCGGTAACCCCGGCCAATGTCTACATGCTGCAGCATGCCGAGCTGTTCAACGTCCCGCGTTGGGCGCTCATAGTTCGGCTGCCGTTCCAAGTGGTGCTGCTGGCACTGATTCTCTGGAGCAGCTGGACACCGCGCAATTTGCCATCGTACGTCGACAGTTAGCCCGCTATATCTTACGATCACGGCATGCAGAGCGCACCTAAATTGACCGGTTTATCGGGTAACGAAATCTACTGCATGCGCCTCAAGGGCCTCATCCCGAGCGGTGTCGTGATTGGCAACAGCATCCAGTCGATGGGTTTTCTCGGAGGCGTACGCTCGGCGTTCCGCGGCATCGTGGGCGGCGAGATTCCCGATGTAACCCAAATGATACATGAAGGCCGGGCGGCGGCATTTAAGCGCATGCGCGCGGAAGCCGATCGCGAACAGGTCCACGGAGTCGTCGGCGTCACCTCCGAACTTCGCGGCCTCGGCGGCAATTCAGAGTTCTTGTTCGTGGGATCGGGCGTCAGGGGCGGCCCCGACACGGCGATGTTCACCAGCGCCGGCGATGCCCAGGAACTGTATTGCCACATGGACGCGGGCTACGATCCCAAGGAATTCGTTTTCGGCAACATTGCCTATTCCGTTGGCGCGGTCGGCGGCATCGCCGGAACGCTAAAGACGCTGGTACGCGGCGAGATCAAAGAATTCAGCGATGTGTTCAACGAAACGCGGCATCACGCGCTGGACCGGCTGCTCACGCATGCAAAAGCCGTGGGCGCCAATGCGGTGGTCGGCGTGCGCACCAACGTGCTGCATTTTGCCGGGTTCCATGAGATGTACATGGCTGGCACCGCTGGATTTCATGCGCAGCTGCCGCCCGAAACACGCAGCTCGCCCGTTTCCAGCGACCTCACGGGCGAGGAGCTTTGGGGCATGACGCAGCTGGGATACGCGCCGATCAAGCTTCTCATATCAACTTCCGTGTATTCGCTCGGCGCGATCGGGGGAATCAGAGCAGCGTTCCAGGGCCTGGTGAGGGGCGAGCTCGGCGATTTGACGACCCTGATCTACGAGGCCCGTGAGCAAGTATTCGATCGAGTGAACCGGGAGGCGGCGGCGCTGGGTGCCGAGGAAGTTGTCGGAATTAAAACCTACATCGTCGAACTCGGCTCCAGCTTGGTCGAGATCTTTGCGGTTGGTACGGCGGTGCGCAAACTCCAAGGCATGACGGTTAAGACCGCGGCGCTGCCGGCGCAAGCCATCATCCGCGACAAGGACACGTGGGTGAACGGCGCTAGCGGCCTCGAAATTCAATCGCTCCGCGCCGGCGGTTGAGCGAGAACTATGACTGCTTCACCGTCAGAGCATCCGCTCAAAGCCGCCGTGCTTATCCTGTTGGCATTGTTGACTCTTCTGGCCGCATCGAGCGCCGCGATGGCCGGAGGTGTGACAGCGTACCTGCCGATGAACCTGGAACCGGAAATCGAGCGGCAAATAGAAAGGGTCCTGATCCTCGCCGATGAGCCGATCCTCAAGCGTCCGTTTTCCGTCGAGCTGGTGAAATTGGCATTGCCGCAGGCGTGTCAGGTCGACAAGCCGCTCTGCACCAGAGTAGGCAAGTACCTCGAGCGTTATTCGCGCGACTACGCGGTGTCGCACGCCAGCGCCACAGGATCCGTCGCGCACGCGAAGGACGGTGTGGTCCTGCCGAATCAACATGGCATGCCGGCGGACAGCGACTACGAATTATCCGTTGTCGCCTACGCGCAACCAACCGATTATTTCTTGATCAGCGCGGGCGGGATTGCATACGAGGGGCGCACGACACCCACAGGCTCCATGGCGAGCGTGGGCACCAACTGGGCGCAACTCGACTTCGGCTATCGCGATCATTGGCTCTCGCCCATGACTGACAGCAGCTCGCTCATGAGCACCGAAGCACCGACGATGCCCTCGGTAACTCTGTCGAACTATGAGCCGCTGACCCGCCTCGGATTTCAGTACGAGTTCTTTCTCGCGCAGATGTCGTCCACGGAAATTTTGTACAACGGCGTGGAGCAAATCGGGCGCCCGCGCCTGTTCGGCGCGCAATTTTCGATTGAGCCTTTCAGCGGCTGGTCGCTCGGCGTCAACAGGCAGTTGCAATACGGCGGCGGCGCCGGGCTGCCGTCATCGCTTCGGTTTCTGGCACGTGATTTTTTCGAACCGAGCGGGACGTCCCAGACCCAAGGAAATCAACAAGCGTCCTACGTCAGCCGCTTTATCGTGCCGAGCAAAGTACCGTTCGCGGTGTATTTTCAATATGCCGGGGAGGACAATTCCGACGGCGGCAGCTATTTGCTGGGCAGCCCGGCCACCTCCGCCGGCATTGATTTCCCGCGCATTTTTCGCCATTTCGACGCCACTTACGAGATCTCCGAATGGTCGAATATCTGGTACGTGCATAACATTTTCTTGAACGGCATGACCAATGACCGCTTAGTCCTGGGCAACTGGGGTGCCGACCAGCGAAACTTCGGCGATGGCGTGGGCGCGAGGAGCCAGATGCTCCGGGTGGGCTGGGAGCCGGCGTTTGGCGGCTATTTGGAGGCCCGGGCACGCACCCTGCAAAACCAAACCTACTATGGCGGCGACAACCGCACCTACGTGCCTACTCCGGGCGCGTTTCCCTATTACCATTACTACGATTTCACATTGCGCTATTCGCGGCCCTGGAACGGCGTCGTCGTCGGCGCCGAGGCCATGGGCGGACGGGACGTCGATGGCAACGGCTTTTCGCGATTCTCCGGCTTCGTTCGCTACGGCGGCGATGAACACAGCCGAAATGCGGGCGTAGATGACGATGAGGATTCTCCTGTGCAGGAGACGGATCACCACGGTGCGCAAATCTTCGTCGATGCCGGCGTCAACGCCAACAAGGTGCGCACGGACTTGGAAAAAGGCATCCCGATTACGACATCCGAACTGGCCTATGGCCCGCACTTCGGCGTCGGCGCGCGGCGCGCCGTGTCCGACAGCAATGATCTCGGCGTGCGCGCGGAAATTGACCAGGTCGACGGCCACATGCTGCTTGGTTTGCGGGCTCTCGATTATCGCCACCGATTTGACGGGCCGTTGGCGATCAACGTGTTCGGCGGCGTCGCACGCTACAACGTCGAAACGCCGGCGACGTCGGTGTATGCCGGCGTCGGCGGCCAATGGCGCGATGTTCTGCCGAGCTGGGATTTGAATTTGGATTTCCGCTACGCTCAAAATCTCGCGCGGGATCACGTATTAGCCAGCGATGTACAGGGCGTTCGCCCGGAAACGTTCTACAAGATAGAGAGCGCAACGCTGTATGTCTCCCGACATTTTTGAGTGAGAAATCCCTACCTAAAGCGGCTGTCGAGACGCTTGCGCGGTCGATGGCGGGCAAAGTCCCTGGGTGAGCATGCGATTGCAGTCGTCGCCGAGTCGAAAAATGGCCGACTGTGCGTGCATGCCGGTGACTTCAACGTCTCGCGCTTCCTGCTCGAGAATGGCGAGTACGACTGGCCGCAAATAAGCTGGTTGAAGCAACTGCTGGACGCAAGGTCGCGGGTGGTATTTGCCGGCGCGCATATAGGTGCCGTGCTGATACCCCTGGCGCGCATTTCCGGAACCCGTTCAATTGTCGCGTACGAACCGAGCCCGCGAAATTTTCGCCTCCTCTGCATGAATTTGGCGCTGAATGAGATCGAGGGGGTGGCCGCGATCAATACGGCACTCGGAAATCGAGCCGGCAAAATTCAGTTCACCGAAAACAGCATCAACACCGGCAACAGTCGGGTCGCGCCCGCGGATGGAGAGATCACCGTAACCTTGGACACGCTGGATGCAACGATTCCCGCGGATTGGGCCGCGATCGATCTCATCGTGATGGACACCGAGGGCAGCGAGGTGGCAGTCATGCGCGGGGCGCAAATGAGCCTGGCCCGGACCAAAAATCTCTATGTGGAGTTCTCGCCTGAACAGCTGCGCGAGCAAGGCAGCAGCGCGATCGAGTTCGTCGAGACGGTCGAAAAATATTTCAAGTCCGCTTACGTGTTCGGCGATCCAATCGTTTTTCTCCGACCTGAAAAATTCGCTGAGCACCTGAAGGGATTGCAGCATCACCGCGGCTTGTTGTTGAATGTGCTGTTCACGCAAGACCTTGCCGCAAATCCGCAGCGCATGCGCTCGCCGGGCGATTTTTAAATTTGTGACTGGCGGGTTTGCAGTTCTCCGAAACCGCGACTTCGCGCTCTATCTTTGTTCGCGGTTTTTCGCCTCCATCGCCACGCAAATGGTCATCATGGCTGTGGGCTGGCAGGTGTATCACATTACCGGGCGGCTATTGGATCTCGGCCTGATCGGACTCTCGCAGTTTCTGCCGTTCTTGTGCCTGGTGTTGTTCTCCGGACATGTGGCAGATCAGTTTGATCGGCGGCTGATCATCATGCTCGGTCACTGTGCTTATGCGGTCTGCACCTTGCTGCTGCTTGGCTTTGCCTGGATGAACATCAAGACCACGTTGCCGATTTTCGGGGTCTTGGGGATTCTGGGCATCACCAGGGCTTTTCAAATGCCGGCCACGCAATCCTTCGTACCCACCATCGTGCCTACCGCCACACTGCGCAACGCACTCGCCATCAACTCCTCGACCAATCAGGTTGCAGTTATAGTGGGTCCCAGCATCGGTGGTATCGTGTATGCGCTGGCCGGGTCGCGGTTCGGGCAAAACAGCGGCGCGGGTGTGGTTTATGGCACTGCGGCGATATTGTTGCTGGCGGCGATCACCCTGGTGGCCCTGATTCAGAAGCGCCGGCTGCCTGGGGCGCGCT
>Ga0302325_10005816_pt1 | contig 27928 bp, 20 predicted proteins | sample Palsa_T0_2_FD_201948 | JGI IMG/M metagenome (GOLD analysis project Ga0302325, IMG submission 201948) | Peat permafrost microbial communities from Stordalen Mire near Abisko, Sweden - Palsa_T0_2 | ecosystem: Environmental > Terrestrial > Soil > Palsa > Peat permafrost | place: Sweden: Abisko... | reverse complement strand
GCTCACCAATGCAGTATTCGTTACCGTGGAGGGCGCCGTCTGCGCCACGTTGGCAGTGATGGTGATCGAAGGGTAGCTACTGCTTCCAGCCAATACATTCGCATCGACGCAGCTTACAGTTTGCGATGCAATCGAGCAGGACCAGCCAGCGCCGCTGGCATTGGTGGGCGTCAAGCCCAAGGGCAGAATATCGTTGACCGTAACCGTAGCACTAGTAGATCCGTAGGGACTGATGTTAGAGACTGGAATGGTATAGCTGGCAGTTAGCCCTCGCGTAAAGTTTCCGACGTGAGTTTTGCCGAGCGTTACATCCGGAGTACATTGCGCTCCCGATTGAGTTCCAGATACCTGAGAGATGGAAGCATTGGTTACGCTGAAGCCGGCCGCACCTGCGGTCGCCCCGTAACTGACGCCCGGATTCAGTGTCGTACCACCGGCTGCCCCCAGGGTGCTAACCGAGGCTGGGGTCCCTGACACGAGCACGACGCCGCCACCCCCGCCGCCGCCCGGTCCGTGCCGGTTTCCGAGGCTGTAGGCCTGAGAGGCCCAGGCATTTCCGCCAGCGCCACCGTTCGCCTGCAGCGTCAGGCCGCCCTCTCCACCGTTAGCGGAAAGAACGACGATCGTGCCACCGGCGCCGCCGCCACCGCCCGCATCGTTGGCCGTGCCGTTGTAAGCCGAGGCTCCATTTGCCGTAAGAGTGGCTGTACCGCTCAGCGCATACGCGCGGATGATGATGATGCCGCCGCCTGCGGCCGCGGCGCTGGCCTGATTATCTCCGTCGGAGTTATTGCGCGAGCCCGCGCCGCCGCCACCGCCCAACGCAATGCGATTGATGGTCGCCGGAAAAACCGTGCCGCCTTCGCCGCCCACGCTGAGATTCGTGTTCCATGAGTCACCGCCAAAACCTCCCGCGCCGCCATTCCCGCCACCACCACCGCCCGCGTTCTGATCGTTGCCACCGGGAGAAGCGGTTTGCGGATCTCCGTCCGTTCCACCACCGCCTGCGTTCGCCGGCGCTCCCCGGGCCATGCTCCCGTCAGTCCCCGCGGTACCGCTGGGATATCCAACGGTCGTGGTTGTTTGAAGAAAGGTCTGATTCGACTCGACCCACATTGGCGTCCCTGCGATTCCCTCACCTTTGGACGCATCCCAACCAGCCTGGCCATCGCTATTCGATCCCGTCGTCGTCGGCGTGTAGGTAGCCGGAGAGGGCTGCTCGAAATCCGTATTGCTGCCACCACCACCGCTCATCTGCAGACCGGCGCCGCCGCGGAAGCCTTGTCCATTCACCGACACGGTCGCACCGTTCAGCGTGAGCGTGCTCGAACTATCCAGGGCAAGAACTCCGCCGGTGGATCCATTCCAGGCAAGTGCCTTTGGTGGACTGGCCAAACTAAGCGAGGCGGTCGTGTATTGCGGCACAACGATAACCTGGTAGGTGCTCTGACCTGCCGTGGCAGAAGCTGCAGAGGAGTGGTAGGCAAAAACCAGTCCGCCGCCGGAGCCGGCCCCTGCGATGGGAACGGAACCTCCGCTGATCGCACCGGTCGCGGTGACGAACTCATAGTCTCCCGCGCTGTTGAGCGATGTAAAACCCTGGCCGGTGCCGCCGTTTCCGTAACTGACACTGTTCGAGTCATTGATGCTGGCATCCTGCATCTGGATCACCAGAAGGAGATTTCCCGCTGCGATCGCAGCTCCGGCTCCGGTCGAGGTGCCCACCGGAATGGAAGTCGCTCCCTTCGCCACACTTGCCGTTCCTGGGTAGTAGGTGTTTAGAACGCCGGTTAGATTGTTCCCGGGAACTGCCTGAGAAACGCCCGCGCAAGCGGCGGATTGCACCGTGGCAACCGCCACAAAGGTATTGTCACCCGTGTTGGGATCAGGCGGCGTGCCTGAATCGGAAACTACGGCGGTATTGGCGTAGGAGCCTGAAGCGCTCGCAGTCTGCACGACCGCTATGGTTGCAGTTGCTCCGCTCGCGAGCGTGCCGACGCTGCATGTGATGGGGTTTGCGGTGGTGACACAGGTGACTCCAGCGCTTGGAGTCACAGAGACCAGCGTCATTCCGGCGGCCAGGGTGTCAGACAACTGAACGGCATTCGCCTCCGAAGGTCCACTATTGGAGACGGTGATGTTGTAGGTTGTATTCTGCCCCAGAAAAACCGCGCTGCCGACGCTGGTTGTGACGCCGATATCGGCGGTTGATGGATTAATAGAAACGGCACCGAGTGACCAATTCGAGTTACCACTGAACGTTTCTGATATCGGGACACTGGGCGCTCCAGTGCGCGTGCTGCCGCTAGCGGCGACATCGGTGCCGCCTCCATTATTTCCGCTCGTCAGGTTCCACCGTTGTACCTGCGGGCCGGGGATCGTGATCGTTCGATTACTAGCAATGGCCAGCGTGTCCAAGATCATCCCGTTGATCACGCTGGGGACGTCGATTTGGGAGTTGGCGGCGGCGGCGCCATCGGCGGATAGAAAAGGGCCTAAAGGAACGGTCTGATCGACTCCTGAAAAGGTGGTTGCGCCCGCGGTACCGCCGATGGTTGCGGCGGTTGGAACATTGGTCGAAATCGCGATGGTATTGGTGCCGGACGCTGGATTCAGCAGATACCAGATTTCAACGCGCCGGGTATTGGCGGCGTCGTTATGCGCGCCCAATAGGGTGAGCGCGGTTCCGTTGTAAGTGATGGCGGTGATCGCGGAGTTGGGAGAGTTATTAATATTCAGTGATACGCCCACCAGCAAGAGACGGTTGGCCGCCGCCGTGGTCGTGTGAGCGAAGGTTCCGGTAAACGTTCCGGGCCCGGTGGCCTCGCCGGCTAACGTGGTTGTGGCGTCGACGGTGACCTGAGCGAGGGAGTATGGCCCAACCGACACGAGAGCCAGCAGCGCAAAGATGATCAACAGCGCTCGAACCACCGGCGAGGAAGTGGACCGCGACGCCGCACGAAGCGGGCGGAGGATTTTATTCAGCAGGTGTTGGCCGCGCGACGCCGATCGCAACAATAATCCGACGAAGCCTTTCAATTTCGCGCGAACGATTTTCCGTCCAATTCGCACGTCTTTTGCCACGGCAACACCCAGAATCCGCTCGCCGCGCACCGCCGGATCGTCTTGCTGTCCGCAGTCGCCTCGCGTGATGAATACATCTGCGCGGGCGTCGACTCGGACAAGGCGGTGCAAGCGGAAGCCTGCGTCGCTTTTCACCAGAACCACGTCTCCTCTGCGTAATCGCGCCCCCGATGCAGGCTTAACGTAAACCATCTCGCCATCGCGAATTGCGGGAGACATGCTTGCTCCCCGTGCTTGAAAGCGAACCCGAAGTCCGCCGCGCAGGCATCGCAACACGAAGGATTCGAACTGCTCGGACTGCAGGCGGGCTTCGGTTCCTGGGGTTGCTGGATCCGCGCTTGCAAGATCCGCACTTACGACGGTTGGGCCTAAGAGTTCTTTGTTTAGACAATCATTGCTTGAAAAATCAGTCACGGAAGTTGAGAACCCTCTCCACGGCTCGTTCGTCCGGCTCGAAAGAGTAGCGATAACAAGGGACGGACTCCGCAACTTGCTCGAGGAAGCTCAAGGCCGAGTCCACATAATCGTGGCGATGAAACGGCACAAAGCTGCGGGCAAACAGCTCCGCAACCGCCTGGCCCCTGGACAGGCGCGTAACCAAGTTGCCTTTCCCGTGTTCCAGAATGAAGATTCGCGATAGGGGAGCACTGTTGGGAGAGGCGAACATCGCCTCTCCATGCCACGGCGTGCCGTACATTCTCATCTGGCTGAAACCTGGGTAGCCGTCCGGGTTGGTGTCGGGTCGAACAATGATTCGGTCGTCGCTGAGAATCTCAACTTCATGGCGCGTGGTCCAGAGACCCGCTGTCGTGCTCTTTCCGGCGCCAGAATGACCGACAAATAAATTGCTCGCGCCGTCCGGTCCAACGATGCCAACCGCGTGCAACTCAATCGCTCGCTCCTGTGTAAGCCGGTGCATGATAAGCAGTTCGTCCAGCGGGTAGGCGAATGGCTGCGCTGAAAAGGGAAAGCCGGCAAAGGCATTTGTACTCATCTTGAGCGTGGCGCAGTGAAAATTGCTGCCCACGAAAAGCCGCTTACAGGGCCGATCTCCGAAGATGGGTGCGCCAAAATCAAATTGAAAGCCAGACTCCCATTCGTACAATCGCCAGACCGAACCAGAATCAAAAATCGGACGCCGGAGATTGCGCGGCAAACTCTCAACCCATTCAACGCTCATGCTGATATCGGGATCGACCTCCTCGGCACGGAAGAGATTAAGGCTCCGATCCAAAGCAATGTCTGCCGCATCCTCGCCTTGGAGGCGAACTGAAACCCCGCCGATTGAGAAGCAGACGCGATGCGCGGCGCACGACTCCCGCGATTGCCGCAGAGGTGGCTCTTCGAAGTTGTTCTGACACAACATAACGGTCACGATCCCAGCGAGTTGCACAACCCAATCGGTTGGCAGCCGGGACCGCTCGTGCCGGCCGACCCAGAGATCTTGCAGTGTCCCAGAACTGCCTCCTCCGGGCGCAAACTGATGGTTGTCAGCTGTGGTGGCGCGTACTTTTTCCTGGCGTCGGCTCGATTCAGTTTGTTGTCCATTCCACCCTCCCGCCGCCGAAGGCGACTACTCTCAACATCCCCGTGTCACGGCCAAGGTCGATCAGTGCCCGCAACTCCCGCATCCCCCCGCTGCCATTCCCGGGTTGTTCAAAATAGGCAGGAGCTGCTGCGGACCCACCCAACCCTCAACGTCAATTTCCTTCGTCTGGATGCGGTGCGCGGACTCGAGCACTTCCTCATGCCGGGCCCCACCGCGGCAGAATTCACACTCTCCATGCGGAGGAGCCTCGCCCCCGATCACTTCCGCCCTGAGGTGGGCCACGTGGCAGAGAAAATCCACGGGGCTTTCTTTGTCTCCGTTTTCCATTTCGCCGTTCGCCGGACACATTCCACAGAGCGACTGAATCCGGCACTCGACGCACTTGGTCAACCTGGTTCGCTTGCGACTTCTGACTTCCAGCAGAGAATCCTCCCAAACCCGCCGCACGCCAGCCTCTTGTACCCGGAAGGTCTCCTGCTGCGACATGATGCAGATACTCATCTCTCCATAGGCGTTGATCGCGAACGAACCCATCCCTCCGCCACAGAAGTAAACGGTATCGTTGAGCCCGATGTTAGGAGGATTCTCCAAGTCACGTTTCGCCAGCCGGCGGTATTCGCTCAGGCCTTTTGGAGCATGCATATCGAGGGCCACCACTTCTTCCGGCGTTAGGCGGACCGCCAGCGGACTCTGCGAACAATCAATTCGCGGATTGATCTGACCGTCAAACTTGAAGTCGACTCCGAGCTCGTCTTCGGCAAACCGTTTCATGGCGAACACTTCATGCTTGTTGATGCTGGTAGCCACCGTCTTCAACTTGAGCGGCAATCCTCTTTCGCGCAACAGCTTGATTCCGCGCAGACATCGATCGTACGAACCTGGAATCGCCGTCAGGGCCTCGTAAGTTTCCCGGGTACGACCGTACAAAGTGATCTCGATGGCGAACGGAGGCCACTCCACCAAATAGTCGGCGATCTTTTCCGTGATGAGCGTGCCGTTGGTGAAGAGGGTGATCAGAAAGCCCTTTTTCTTGGCGTAGGTGTAGATTTCAAGAAAATCCTTGCGGGCAAAAATCTCGCCGCCGGTGTAGAGCAGCCAGAAGGAACCCATGTCGACTAGCTCATCGAGCAGGCGGAAGTGCTCTTCCGTGGTCATTTCACGGCTGCGGGCTTGCTGGTCCCCCATGGGGAGGTTGTTATAGCAGTGCTGGCATTCGAGCGGACAACGCCGCGTCACTTCGATGGACACCTGCACCGGCGCGCGCTGACCGGACTGGCGTTGGTGCAGATCCGCGCTGAATGCCCCGTAAGTTAATTGCTCCATGACCCCCCTGATTTGAGTCGCCGCTAAGCGCTCCGATTAATCCGAAGCTGCCAGCAGATCTTCTTGTTGCCCCCGTGAGCACACTCCCGCAACTGAAACTTTCGGGCAGATCTCGACCAGCCCAAGCGAAAGCATTTCGTTCAAGAGTTGCGTTACATCGTGCTCGGCCTTCTCGTGCTCGACCGCATATTCCGCGAGGAGAGTGCTGATCAACTCAGCGACGCTCCGGGGAGATTCCAGCGCCTGCCAGAGCAAAGATCCAGTCTGGTTGAAGCTGTAAATTGAGGCCAGGTCGCCAACTTTGCCGCGTACCGGAACGATCAGGGTTTCTCCAGCGATGCGCCGCGAGACAACGGATTGCGAGCGCACAAAGAACCGTTCTGAAAGCGACGAGGGGGGTGCGTCGCGGAATTTCGCGTTTCGTAACAAAAATTTATCGATTCCCATTTTGGTACAGCATTCCCGCCCTCGATTACCGCAGAACTAAGCCTACAAAGCAATTGCGCTTTGGGTATGGGTATCCCACTAGTTATCGCCTTAAGAGAGTCGTTTAATTTCGGTTTTTCGTAATATGGGGGGCTTTCGCCCGGAGGAGGTATTTTCTCGAGCGGAGCGACTGCACACGACTTCGCCGGAAGCAACTGGGTGGGGGAGCAGCGGAGAGAGGCTGCCGTACACCGGCGGAGCCCCGCTGCCTCGAAGGTTTCACGCGGGATTAGATTGGCGTGCCCGCCAGGCAGAACGCGATGATGGTATTTCCGCGGGCTCGCGTGGTTCTTTCCAGCTCTTCGAGCAAAGCAGATTCCAGGTCGTCCGGGTCCGGCTTCATTTCGCAGGCGGCGATCTGTTCGTCAGATGCGCCTTGGAAGCACAGTTCGCACACGCCCAAGCCATCCTCCGAGCGAACCGGCGGCCCAAAGACGCGACACGTCATGGGCCGCGATTCGTAGAGTTCACAGTTCCCGGTCGCGGGGTCGAGAACCGGACAGGGTTCGTGGTTGGCAAATTCGGAAAAGCGCCGGGCCGCGGCGTCTCCTTGTTTTAATGTCCCGGTTGCTGGATCGCCAGGAAAATCTGTTGCCAGCCGCGTCACCGAATCCCGGGCACGTTCGCGTATTCGCTCCGCGCGCTCCGGATCGCGGATCGCCAACTCGGCCAGACCGCGCCGCAGTCGCTGGGCGTCGAGCTGATTGATGGAGAAAACTCCGATGCAGCATTGCGTACACCCTGGTCGGCAGACCAGCCATTCGCCACTTCGTCGCGTGGCATCGGCGAACGCCGAGTCGACGATCTGGATCAGTTCCCGATCGTTATGTTCGTGAGCGGGATTTTTGTAGGCTGGAGATTTTCGCGCCATTGCGATAGCTGAAATCATACAACGCAATCGCAGTTGGCGCGGAGTCGAGCTCTTCGAAGATGCGCAGCCCAAGCTGAAATTCCCGAAAGGCGATGGAGCCGTGACCGTCTCGGCTCCAGTCGCCGGAAGCCCCCCGCCCCTTCCCCCAAAAGTGGCAAGGTTCCTTCCCTCGGGACTTTGACTCATCGGAAGACCACTGGTTCGGCGCTAACCTAAGCCATGGGCCGGTCTCACCGGTGAGTTCTGACCACATTGAGTAGTGACCCAGCCAGGCGAAGCGTTTCACCCTCTGGCGCAACTTTTTTGGGGGGACGCCTTCTACGCTATCGGAGCAGTCGAGAACCGCCTCACCCCAGCGAAAATTCGCGGGAAACGTGCGCTGTACGGGGGTCTTCGATTTGAGTAAGATAGCTGCCACTTGTTCAGGGCATCCCGCGGAGCGTCTCGTGCAATTCCACGCTTTCGACAGCAGCTATTTGGAGCGGCTTCGTACCGGAGACTTCCGGACCCAGGAGCATTTTGTGGCTTATTTCAGCGAGTTGATACGGTTGAAACTGGGCAAGCGTCTGCATTCCCGGCCGGAGATCGAAGACGCCCGGCAGGAGACCTTTGTCCGCGTCCTGGCCGCACTGCGCAAGGAAGATGGAGTACGGGAGCCGGAGCGGCTTGGCGCCTTCGTCAACTCCGTCTGCAATCATGTGTTGCTCGAACACTACCGCTCGGCTTCTCAAGGGGCTACCGGCGCCGAGCAAGAGGCTGGAGCCAACATCCCCGATCCCGGCCTTAGTGTGGTCGATGTGATCGCTAATCGGGAGATGCAACGCAAGGTTCGGCACATCCTTGACCAACTCCCGGAAAGAGATCGGCGCCTGATCAAGGAAATCTTGCTCGAAGAGCGCGACAAAGACGAAGTATGCCGGGACTTTGGGGTAGACCGGGAGTACTTGAGAGTCTTGCTGCACCGCGCCAAGAAATCATTTAAGGCCCTGTATTTGAAGAAAATGGCGAAGGGGGTGCTACAAGAATGAAGCTGGCGAAACGTTTTGCCTCGATGGATCACTATTCAGAGTATGAGGAGATCTTTGGCGATGGATCACGGTGAAGCGATCCGCGCGATGGCAACCGAGAGGTATCTGCTCGATGAGCTGCCGCCCGATGTTCGGGAGCAGTTTGAGGAGCACCTTTTTGGCTGTCACGAGTGTGCCATGGATGTGCGCGCCGGCGCGGTGTTCCTCGAACAGGGCAAGGCGACGTTCGCCGATTCTGGGGCTTCAGGCGTGCCGGCAGTCGTGCAGCCCAGGCCCGGACGCTTCGCCTGGTGGCGTCCCGCTTTTGCGATTCCGGCGTTCGCTTGTCTTTTGGTATTGATCGGGTATCAGAATCTTGTCACCTACCCGGCTCTGAAAAGCGTCGTTGCTCAAGCTCGCAAGCCGCAGGTACTTGCTGTGGCTCCGCTGGTCGGGGCCGCAACCCGCGGGACAAACGTCCCCGCCGTAACAGTAGCTCCCGGAGAATCGTTCCTACTCCCCCTGGATATTCCACCGCAGAATGGTTTCGCATCTTATCGAATCGAGTTGCATAATCCCTCAGACGGGGTAGAGTGGTCTCTCGTCGTTTCCGCCGAAGCGGCCCGGAGTTCTTTGCCCATCCGTGCGCCGGGGGTTGCCAAAGGCGGTCAATATCAAGTCGTGATCATCGGTTTGAATCCCCAGGGTGAAAAGATTGCTGAATTAGCACGCTATCCCTTCGAGTTGCAGTTGGCCAAGCCAGCAAATTCTGAACCTTAATGATTGGAACGCTGATTCACGGAGAAGAAAAATGGCAACTACCAGCCGAGTTCATTACTACCACGCCGACGCCAGCGCTCTCGGCGGATATCTGGAAAGGCCCATCGCACAGAATATTCCTCCGCAAGTGCCGATGTCCCTTTCTCCCTCCGGAGGCTATGGACACGCCAGGACGGAGAGTTTCCGCATTGACGGCGTGCTCTCGTATCAATCCGCTTACACGCAGGTTTCAGGTCGTCTGAGCGATAAGCCGGACCACGGCTGGGTGACGCTGGTAACTTCAGTGGTCGAAGGCCTCAATGTTCATGAGGTAATCACTGCGGACCGACTGGTCGCGCAAATCTCAACCGAGCACCCCTTGGAAGGAAACTACCCGAGAGTCACTTTCCTTGGAACGAGGTTCGACAACCTAAAGGTCGCGGGCTGTCCGATCGATGTGACGCTTGACCTCGATATTTGCGATCAAAACCTGTTGAAGGGTTATCCCGCCCAGTCCTGCATCAGCGACAAAGTATTTCTAGCCAGAGTTGCCGAACAATACCGGTTCATGAATGACCCGAAAAACCTGCCCAAGTCGGTCAAGAATCGGTCGATCCCGGACTGGGTGAAGGAGCGCTACAACCCGAAGACCGTACAGGCGGGCAAGAGAAGCAGCATCGTATCCTCGGTGGTGAAACGAACCGACGGAGAATTCCCCGGCAGACAGTTTGGCAATGTGTTTGAAGTGCCCGACGTAGGCCGCGTGTTTCTTGGAGAACTGCTGGTCGACTGCCAATCCTATCAGTTGACGATGTTGCGCCTGGAACTGGGATGTTTCAGTTCGGGCAACACCTCCGCCGCGGTCGCCAAGGCAAACGGTGGTACTGATCCGCCGAGCTAAACGTTGACCATTGAAGTGCGGCTCTGTAGACTGCCTGACTAAGAGTATTCACACAACTGCTTCTTACAGCTAGGCTGGACACTCCTCACGGTGCGTAGCAGGCGGCACGAGGGCGCGATGTCGGGGCCAGAAAACCAGAGGCTTAAATCACTGGTTTTTGCGGTGCCTTTACTCCTCCTCTGGGCTTTCGGATGCAGCCGATTGCCGGACCCGCAGAAGACTTTCGATCATGCGCAGCAGACGTTCGCCCGCGGTGACCTTGGAACGGCGAGAGTTGAGGCAGATTTCGGATTTCGGCGCTTCTCCGGTCGCGACGAGGAGTGGGCCTGGAAATTTCGCGTTCTTGAGGCAGATATCTTGTGGAACCAGGGCCTGGGCAGGGATGCGTCTTCCCTGCTGAACTCCACCTTGCCCCCCCAACTTGCCAGCAGTGATCTCGCCATCAAGCAAAAGATAATCCAGGGCGGCGCGAATGTTCTCCTCACTCGCTTTCCGGAAGCTGATCAGAGGCTTGCAGAAGCTGAGGCTCTTTCCAACACGTCGCACTCTTCTTTAGCCGGCGAGATCGCCAGATGCCGGGGACTTCTGGAACGCGCGCAGAATGATCTGGACGGCGCAAACCGTTTCTTTCGGCAGAGTTTGCAACTTGCCAAACAACAACAGGACGGTCATTTGGAAGCGTCGGATCTGGCGAATCTCGGCCAGGTCGCCTTGGGGAAAGAGCATTATGACGAATCGATCGACTGGTCAAATGCCGCAAATAAGAAGGCTCAAATTCTCGGGGACCGGCGGCTCGCCGAGCTGGCGCAAGGCAATCTGGCCTGGGCCTTTTACAAAATGGGAGACTTCGACAAAGCGCTCAGCATGTTCCAGGACGCGGAAAAGACTGCGACGCAGCTGGGAGCGGACTATCACCAGATCTTGTGGCTGAACAATATCGGATTGGTTTACTACGAGTGGAACCAGCTTGCGCTGGCCGAAGACTACTACCGCCAATCGCTCGCCCTGGCTCAAAACAACGAAAACCCTGGACAGGTCATCGACGCACTAACCGAGCTGGCGTTTGTCGCAGTGCAGAAGGGGCAGCTAGAGCAGGCGCACGGGTACGGGGAACAAGCTTTTCAATTGGCTCACAGCAAGAACGACCGTCTCTCCGAACTTTATCCAACTCTGGTCGAGGGCCAGATTTCCGCCGGCCGAGGAGACTACAAGCAGGCCGAAGAAACGTACCGCCGAGTCGCAAGCGATTCGCACAGCGACCTTTCCCTGCGCTGGGAAGCTCAGAATGATCTGGCGCGGCTGTACGAGCGACAACATAAACTCGGGGACGCGGACAAGCAATATCGCGAGGCGCTTGCCACCATCGAGCGGGCGCGATCTTCGCTCGAGCACGAGGCTTTCAGATTGCCGTTCCTGGCCAACGCCGCCCATCTTTACGATGACTACATCCGCTTTCTCGTCGATCAGGGAAAGAACACCCAGGCATTGCAGTTAGCCGATTACAGCCGGGCTCGCACGTTGGCGGAAGGGTTGGGTGTGCTGCCCGGAAACTCAGCTCGAGTTCCCGCCGAACTCGATGCTCAACAGATCGCGCGCAATGCAAATGCTACGATCCTTTTTTACTGGCTGGGACGGGAGCAGTCTTATCTCTGGGCCATCACAGCACACGGCATCACTCTTTATCCGCTGCCGCCGGGGGCGGAGATCGATGCTGCCGTGCAACATTATCGCCAGGCGCTGTTGGGGTGGCAGGAAGTGCTCGATACGACCAATCAGGCTGGGAGTCATCTCTACGACATTGTTCTCGGTCCCGCCCGGAAACGGATCGCGCCCGATTCGCGGGTGATCGTGATTTCGGATGGCGCTCTCGACAACCTGAATTTCGAAACGTTACCGGTGCCGGAACCGAAGCTACACTACTGGATTGAAGAAGCGACCGTGCTGAGCGCAAGCTCCCTCAGAGTTCTGGCCGCCTCTCAAACGCGCAGACAGAAAGCTGGGGGCGGACTCTTGCTGATTGGCGATGCTGCCGCTTCGACTCCTGACTATGCGCGATTACCGAACGCCGCGCTCGAGATCGAAAGTGTTCAGAAACATTTCGCATCCAAGAGGCAACAGGTCTTTACCGGCGATCGGGCAACCCCGGCTGCGTATCTGAAGAACAATCCAGGGCAATTTTCGTTCATTCACTTCGTCGCGCATGCCACGGCCAGCAAATTGAGCCCGCTCGATTCCGCGATCGTGCTTTCGCCGATTTCAGGGGAGCAGGATTCCTTCAAGCTGTACGCTCGCGACATTACTCAATTTCCCTTGTTCGCCGACCTGGTTACGATCTCGTCATGCTACGGCGCAGGCTCCAGAGCTTACTCCGGCGAAGGTCTGGTGGGGCTTTCGTGGGCCTTTCTCCGCGCGGGGGCGCACAACGTGATCGGCGCTCTGTGGGAAGTCAGTGATGCCTCCACCGCCCGTCTGATGGACAATCTTTACGGGGAACTCAAGCGAGGGCGGCCTCCGGAGGCAGCACTTCGCTCGGCCAAACTCTCCCTGCTCCATTCGGACGACGTCTTCCGCAAGCCATTCTATTGGGCCCCTTTTCAACTCTACACAGGCCGATGAAAAAGAGGGCTGACGGCAGATTTTAAGGAACATCATGACACGCCCTGGACTAGAATAGCGCTTCGGCAAGTCATGACCTATGAGCATTCCGACCAAACTCTGGAGGGATTGGGAAAATCGCGTGATCGATGGAGCTTTTCCGCTGCTGCGGTGGCTGGGTGGTTCGGACCACAGCGCCGTATTTCTCACGCAGCGCGGCGGTAGCGAAGCGCATAAGACCGTGGTGAAACTGCTTTCCTCAGAGAATCTGGATGAGGAGGCCCAACTCTTTCTTTGGGCAGACTCCGCCAAGCTGTCCCATCCCCATCTGATCCAACTATTTGAATGCGGACGGTGCGAACTGGACGAGACCAGGCTTTTATACGTCGTCATGGAATATGCTGACGAGAGTTTAGCTGAAGTCATTCCATTACGCCCGCTCGAGCCCGATGAAATCTCCGAGATGCTGGCACCAACGGCCCAGGCCCTGGACTTCCTGCATAAGGCCGGGCGCGTACACGGGAGCGTACGACCTTCGAATGTCATGGCGGTCGACGACCAGTTGAAACTCTCCACTGACGGAGTCCGTAAAATCGGCACGCTCGGCACCCTGCGAGGGCCCAGCGCTTACCAACCGTCCGAAGCGCTTAGCGAGGGGCTCTACCCGTCAGCCGATATCTGGTCTTTAGGCGCAACCCTGGTCGCCGCCTTTACCCAACACGGCCCAGAGGTGCGAAATGATCGCGGTGACATCGTCGTACCCGAAACACTGCCTGAGCCGTTTCGCGAGATCGTGCGCCAGTGCCTCCAGACCGACCCGAGGCAGCGCTGTACCACCAGCGACATCCTTCGGCGGCTTCACGGTAATGCACCGAGTGACAGCACGGCGGTCGAAGTGACCGCGCCCAAATCGCACTCGGGACGGTGGATCGCGGTCGTGATCGTTGCTGCAGCGCTCTTATTGCTGGCTCTGGCCGGGAGCAGGTTGGTGAGCCATTCCAAGGTTCCGGCTGCCGAGACAACTCCTCCGCAGCCTCCGCCCAGTCGCGCTGAAACCGCTCCGACGCAGTCACCCGCTCCATTTTCGCAAAAGCAAAACCAGGCGACCGGCGGCAACGCTCGCGGCAGCGTGCTGCAGCAGATCATGCCCGAAGTGTCGCGGGGCGCGCAAAGCACCATCACAGGAAAAGTGAAAGTTACCGTCCGGGTTGCAGTCGACCCTTCGGGCAAGGTCTCACAAGCCACGCTTACGTCACCCGGTCCGAGCCGGTACTTCGCGAATAGGGCGCTCGATGCAGCGCGGCGCTGGAAATTCAACCCGCCTCAAGCGGAAGGACAGCCGGAAGCCAGCGAGTGGCTATTGCGCTTTCAGTTCGGACGAGGTTCCACGCAGGTATATCCAACCGAAGTGCGTCCCTAAGCAGTTCACCTCGTGGGCGGGGCGCGATGGTTCAACTTCCAAACAATTTGCCGAAGGATGCCGAGCAAGAATTCAGCGTCGCCCCGTTGCAATTGAAGCCGCCCCACGAAACGCCGGACCGCAGCCTCAAACGAATCCGAGGAATTCAGCTTGGGATAGTCGCTGGCACGGAGCGCATCAAACAGAGCATCGATCACGCGCTCGACTTCGCCGGATGAGGCGGGGCTTCCCCTCTCCGGTTCAGGCGATGCCGTCCCATCGCGCGTGAGTTCGTAGAGGCACACCGCGACTGCCTGCCCCAAATTCATCGAAAGATGTTCATCCCGGGTCGGTATATGCAGCAGCCAGTGACAGTGGCTTAGCTCTTTATTGGAGAGGCCGAATTTTTCTGATCCGAACAGCAGTGCGCATCGTCCGGTTGCCAGATGTGCCCGTATGGCAGCGGCGCCCACCTCGACTCGCTTGAGAGGATGCTGAAGATCGCGACGGCCGACGGCGGTGGTTCCGACCACCAGAGAACAGTCGGCGATCGCATCGGCGAGAGTTTTGTATTCTTCAGCCGAGGTCATCACGGAAGCCGCGCCCACAGCGGAGCGAGCCTCACGGAATGCGGCTTCGAATGGATTCACGACTCGCAGCCGATGCAAGCCAAAATTGCTCATCGCTCGAGCCGACGCGCCGATATTGAGAGGGTTGCGCGCGTTCACCAGGACAACGCGCAAGTTATCGAATTCAGCAGAATGGGTCAAACCGCTCGTATTTTACGTCAGAGGACACGGGCGCGGTGGGGCAGTTCGAGGCATCGTCGAAACCTGGCTCGAAATATTGTTCGAAACAGTTCGAGAACATGGTTCGAAAGCATGGTCCGAAACATCGTTCGAAACCATAGTCCGATCCATCGCGGCGGAGCGAGAATACCCTTTGCAAGCCCGTGGCCGCAGCGCCTTCGCCGCCGGGGGCGTAATTGTAAAAAATTTGTCAAACCGCACCCGCATCGCCGAAAATGAGGCCAAAACATTGTAAGCTTCCCTTGTCTCAGGATGCAGCACGTTCCGACGTATCTTCGAATCTGGCAAGAATGGCTTCCTATGGGTCAACTAGCGGCACCGCTCAGCACGGCAAGGTCGGTTGAAGTTATGAATACGATGCGACCGGCAGGGAGGATTCTCGTGGTCGAGGACGATCCCGCGGTCCAAAAAGCATTGAAGCGCCTGTTCGAAACCGAGGGCTACGCGGTTGATGTTCAAGGCGATGGAAAATCCGCGCTCGATAGCTTTCACGCAGCCCCTCCCGCCGTCGTTATTCTCGACCTGCGTTTGCCTCAACTTTCCGGCCGCGATCTGTGCAAAGAGATCAAGTCCCAGGCCCCGACGCTGCCCATCGTCGTTTTGAGCGCTACCAGCGACGTTTCCGACAAGGTTCTGCTGCTGGAGCTCGGTGCGGATGACTACGTAACCAAGCCCTTCAGTCCCCGCGAATTGCTGGCCCGGGTGCGAGCAGCGTTGCGGCATACAGCCGGAACCGCCAGCGTGAACCTGGTTAGCTTTGACGGCATCTCGGTGGATTTCAGGAAAATGGAAGTCCAACGCGATGGCAAGGTCGTGGTGTTGACTGCGCAGGAATTCAAAACTCTTCAGTTTTTCGTGCAAAATGCAGACCGGGTTATCAGCCGCGACGAACTGCTGAACGAAGTTTGGGGATATCAGAATTATCCCTCCACCCGTACGGTGGATAACCACATTCTAAAGTTGCGCCAGAAGCTGGAGCGCGACCCCGCCAGCCCAGTGCACTTCCGGACCGCCCACGGCATGGGCTACAAGTTCGTCCGCTGAGAACCCTTGGACCATTCATCAGAATCCGCGTCCCAAATTCTCCAAGAGTCCGCGAGCACGCTGGTGCCGAGAACGCGGCTGCGCACCCGCTTTCTGCTTTCCATGCTTCTGATCACCGCCGGTCTCACCGCGACCAGCCTGCTGGTGGTGCGGCGCAGCGTTCAGAACCACGTGCGCGACGGCATCGTGCAGGATCTCGGCAACTCCGTCACCACGTTCCACAATTTTCAGCACGATCGCGAAGTCATGCTTACGCGGTCCGCGGAACTGCTAGCCGACTTGCCGATCACGCGGGCCATCATGACGGCTCCCGATCCGGCCACCATTCAGGACGCGTCCCGCGACGTATGGCAGCTGACCGGCAGCGATCTGCTGGTGCTGGCCAACCGTGATGGCCAAGTGGTCGCGCTGCACACCAAATCGGCGGGATTCACCCGCGAGGCGGCCCAGCAATACTTTCAACGCTCGTTGAATCAGCCGTCTTTGAGTCAGGAGGATTCCAGCCACTGGTGGTTTGGAGCGCACCATCTTTACCAGACGTTCATGCAGCCAGTCTACTTCGGCTCCAGGACGGAAGGTCCGTTGCTGGGCTTTTTGATTATCGGTTACGAAATTGATGATCGTTTGGCACGCGAGATAAGCAAGATTTCTGCCTGCCAGGTCGCGTTCTCTTACGGCAATGAAATTGTCGCCACCACTTTGACGGCCCCTCAATCAGCGGGCACCAGCGTGGGCGCGTTGATTACAGGATCTTCGCCGGACGGGCCTCGCGATGTGGAAGTAGGCGAGGAGCACTTTCTGGCGACCTCCCTTGACCTGTCGGGCCAGCAGGAAACACCGGTGCGTTTGACCGTGCTGGGATCCTACGATCAGGCAGCGAAGTTTCTCGATAAGCTCAACCGCTTGCTTTTGCTGCTCGGTCTGGCCGCTGTCGTGGTGGGCAGTGCGCTGGTGTTTCTGATTTCGCATACCTTCACTCGGCCGCTGGCCAGCCTGGTAGAAGGGGTACGCGCTTTGGAACGCGGAGACTTTCATCATCCTCTCGATCCGCGCGGAGGCGACGAAGTCGCGGAACTCACTTCTGCATTCGATCGCATGCGTTCCAGCCTGCTTACAACTCAACAGGCTCTGTTGGAATCCGAACAACTGGCTACAATCGGTCGCATGGCAAGTTCGATTTCTCATGACCTTCGCCACTCTCTGGCGGCGATCGTCGCCAATTCTGAATTTCTTTGCGACGGCCGTTTGACTGCCGCGCAGCGCGAAGAGCTATACCAGGAAGTCCGCACAGGCGTAAACCAGATGACAGATCTCATCGACTCGCTGCTTGAGTTCGCCCGCACCAGGGAGTCGATGACCCCAACTCACGCCAACATCGTGCAGACGGTGCAGCGAGCCATGCAGGCGGTTCGCGTGCACCCGCGTCATCAGGGCACTCTCATCGAGGTGCAGAGTGACGGCCAGAACTCCGCGTGGTTCGATCCCCGCAAGCTGGAGCGGGCGCTGTATAACCTCCTGTTGAACGCCTGTGAAGCCGCGCCCAGCAAAGAGGGCAGGGTTCAGGTTGCAATCAGCCGGACCGCATCCTCCCTCACGATTGAGGTCTCCGACAACGGGCCCGGCATCGCGGAACCGATTCATGACAAACTCTTTCATCCTTTTGTGAGTTACGGCAAAGAGAACGGTACCGGACTTGGTCTCACGGTGGTGCAGAAAATTGTTCAAGACCACGGCGGTGAAGTCTCGGTGGAACGCACCTCGGACGCTCGCACGGTGTTTCGGATTTCAATCCCGGGTCGCGCTCCGCAAGCTGGCCCAGAGGAAACAAACGGCGCGCTCGACCATCCCGCCGTGCCCGTGAATGGCGACAGAAAAAGCGACAACTCAATTCGACATTCGGATAGATAAGATCATCCCCGCGATGGCTCGAGTCTCACGCTAGCCGCGTGTCGTTATCAGGAGGATGTGTGAAGAGCCCAAGGACCCTCGCGCTTCGGACAACGGCCGTGACCGCGGTCGCTTTCGTCCTCTTATGCGCCCGCAGCCTGGCGCAGGAAAATGGTTCACCGCCGCCTTCCCCGGGAGGCACTTCGCTCGAGGACGTCGGTTCGCAAGTGCGCCAGCTGCGTGCTTTGATCGAAGAAATGCGGAGCGAGAACGCTCAGTCGCGCGCCGAGATGCAGGAATTGCGCCAAGAGCTGCAAGACACTCGAAAGCTTCTTCTGCCGCTCGCGGGTGCAATGGCGGCAAACCCGCCATCCGCTGCTTCGGTGTCGGCGCAGTCCGGCGAACCCGCTTCAACCCGCAGCGGGGTGTCGGGAGAGCAATCCACCGAAGCGAGTGCCTCGGTGGATTTGGGAAGTCGGGTTCAGAAACTCGAAGAATCCACCCAGTTGCTCGGTTCGAGGATTGATGAGCAGTATCAAACGAAGGTGGAGACGGCTGCGAAATATCGCGCCAGACTCTCGGGAATCGTGCTGATGAATGCATTTCGCAACGTCGGCACCTCCGATGACCTGGACTTTCCCAACTACGCACAGCCTACGCCTTTGGGTACTTCGCAAGCTACTTTCGGAGCCACTTTTCGGCAGACGGAAATCGGTCTCGAAGTGTTTGGACCGACACTCGCGGGTGCGAAAACTTCGGCCAATGTGCGCTTCGATTTTGCGGGAGGCTTTCCCTCGACACCCAACGGAGTCAACTTTGGAATCGTTCGCATGCAGACCGCGAGTCTGCGGCTTGACTGGGAGCATACCTCGGTCGTCGCCGGACAAGATTCGCTATTTATCTCTCCGCTCTCTCCCACATCTTTCGCGTCGCTCGCCACTCCGGCCTTTGCCTATGCCGGGAATTTGTGGGGTTGGACGCCACAGCTTCGCGTGGAGCATCGTTTCGATCTCCCATCCCAGTCCACCCTCACGCTGCAGGGGGGAATTCTCGACAATCTCGACTGGGAGTTTCCCGGCGATCCCTTCTACCGCTATGCCCAGTCGGGCGAACAATCTGGACAACCGGCTTACGCTCTGCGTACCGCATGGTCAAAACCTGTGCTTGAGCATCCCTTGACCTTCGCGGCGGCAGGATACTACGGCCGGCAGAATTGGTCATGGGGACGCTTTGTTGATGCCTGGGCCGGAATGACAGATTGGCAGGTTCCAATTCTTCGCCGTTTGGGTCTCTCCGGAGAATTTTACCGTGGTCGCGGAGTGGGCGGATTGGGCGCAGGCATCGGTCGCGCTGTGCTGTTCGGCGCAAATCCCAACGATTCGACGACCCCGATTCACGGTCTGGATTCCGCTGGCGGATGGAGTCAACTCAAGCTGCAGCTCACTCCCAAGCTGGAATTAAATGGAGTGCTGGCGGAAGACGACGCGTTCGCCGATGATGTCCGCGGCTTTGCCATTGATGCGAACAACTTCAGCGCGATTCTCGGACGCAATCGCGGCGGGTTGGGCAATTTAGTCTACCGGCCGCGCTCGGACTTGCTGCTTTCCGCCGAGTTCAGACGCCTGCACAGCTTTCCCGTCTACAGCGGGAGCAGCGTAACCAGCCAGGTCAATCTGGCCATGGGGATTTTGTTTTGAAAATTTCAAATGCAAAGATAAAAACCAGGAACTTTCTGATCGTGTTTTGGGTTCTAGCGCTGCCCTGCGCGCTCGCCTCAGGGCAAGTCGTCGACCTTAAGGGGGAGGCCCAGCTCTCACGAAATGGACGGCGATTGAATGATGCTTCGGAACTCGTCGTCTGGCTTACTCCCGCGGGGAACACGCCAGCCGCGGCTCCGCCGCAGCAGGAGATCTCGCAGATTCCGAAGCTGGTGCAGAAAGACAAAAGTTTTCATCCGTCTCTGCTGGTGATCCCGGCCGGCGGAAACGTCGAGTTCCCCAACCAGGACCCCTTCTTTCACAACGTATTTTCGCTGTTCGACGGCAAGCGCTTCGATCTCGGACTTTACGAGAGTGGCACCACACGCTTCGTCCAATTCGACAAGCCTGGCATTTCCTTCATCTTCTGCAACATTCATGCCCAGATGAGCGCGGTGGTGATCGCTCTGAACACACCCTACTATGGGATATCGGACCGGCACGGCCAAATCAGCGTCGCCAACGTGGTTCCGGGTCGCTACCAATTGCACGTCTTCCATCCCTCGGTTTCACCGGACGAGCTCCATGCGGCGGAACGCGAAATCACGGTAGCTCCCGGCAATGGTTATCTCGGGACTTTCAACTTCGCAGAATCCGATCTCGCACTGGCCCACAAGAACAAGTACGGTCGTGATTACGATCGCCCCGACCCCGACAATCCTGCCTACGCGCGGCCGTAAATTCGTCGCGTTGTACAACTTTAAGGGAAACGAAAGGGCGTGCCGGTGAGCACGCCCCTTCCCCCCTCGTCACCTAACATCAACCAGACAGTTTGTGCACCAACCTGCCTGGTCCGACGACTAGTGGTGCCCGCCGCCGCCCGAATGCCCACCACCGCCTCCGGAACCTGGGGCGCTGTGGGAGCCACCGCTGTAACTGCCGCGGCTGCCGCCATAACTTGGAGCGCCGCGATAACCTTCATAGCCTCCGGAAGACCGCGGCTGCACGATGGGCTGCCGCATGTTCAATTGCGGCCGTGAATAGCTGCCGCCGCGCTCGTAGCTCGAAGCCCCTCCACGCGAGTAGCCTGAGCTGGGCGCAGTCCGATTCCAATAAGTGCCACTCTCGGCCCGGCTCGCAGCCCCGACGCTGCTGCCGCCCCGATCTGCCGATTCAGTCGTATGCGAGGGAGGGGTAAATGTCTTCCACTCACCGCGATTCGGCTCGCCACGGCTCGCGTCGCTATGACTCGGCGACCCCGATTCCGAGTGGCCCACCGAAGAGGATGGCCCCGCCGATCGTTCACTGGCAGCGGTACCGGCATTTGGCTTACCCGAGCCCGCAGTCACCGATCCGGCAGAGAGCGTGCCGCGGGATTCCGCGGCGCCCGCACTCGAACGTCCCGCGTTCACCGGCGAGAAGTGGCTCTGCTGCATCGATTGCAGCAAATGTGCCGTCTGCTGCTGGAACGACTCCGTTCGCGCCGTGCTCTGCGTACCGAAGAAATGCTGTGACCCGCTATTGTGAATGGTTGAAGGAGCGGCCGCTCGTCCGCTGGCGGAAAGACTGGCGTGCGTCGGCACGACCGGCAGATTTCCCGTCATCATACGGGCACCGCTGAGTTGCGCGTGAGTCGCTGCTACAGCCGTGGTTCGGCCGGCTCCGAATTTGCCGGCACCGACGGTCGAGAGCGCGCCCCCGATGTGGGGATCGCTGAGGTGCGCCACGTTCGAAAATCGCGTACCTGCACGGAGAGGCGCGATCCCGCCAAAACGGTTGAGCGTGCCAAACCGGTTGAAGCCGACCACACCGAATCTTCCGCCGTAGCCACCCCACCAGGGGAAGAAGCGGTCCCCTGGTCCAATCGGCAGCCAGCCAAAGCCGCCCCATCCGCCCCATCCAAAACCAAAGCCCCATCCGCCTCCGAATCCAAAGAACGACACATATGCCGGAGCCCAGAATGGACGATAGAATCCGACGCCCCAAACCGGCCCGGGCCACCACGCCCACGCCCCGCCGTACCACATCCAGCGACCGTAGTGGTAGGGCGCCCAGCCCCACGGCTCGTAACCTACCCAAGTCCAACCGTAGTAAGGCTCCCACACCCAGTTGCCATCACGGTACGGAGCCCAGTCCTCCGGTTCGTTCGGCACCCACACCTGACCGTAGTCGGGAGCGTTCTCCCAACGCCCGTTCGCATCCAGATCCTCCGCACCGACGTAGTACTTGTTCGTGTGCTTCCATGCATCCGCGCTGTGGATCATGCGATCTCGATCGGTATTCCAACGGTCCCAATCATCCCGTTCGGGAGCAGCGCTGATCTTGTAACGGGCATCGGCGCCGGAACCGCGTACCGTCGCCATGTCGCCCTGCTTGATCTCAGCAATGCCCTGCGGAGTCGAAATCTGAGCCTCACCCTTGCGCACGATCACGATGGAATCGCCATCCGGGCGCACTTCAATGCGGAACACGCCATCCCTGTGGGCCGGGTGCACCGCAACGTTGGGAGTGTCGATCTCAGGCTCTGCTTCGCCTTCGCCAAAAACGGAGTAGTTGGCCAGGCCTTGACCAAGCTGAATCTGGATGTATTTGTGCGTGAAGTTCGCGATGCTGGCTTGCGCATTCGAACCCAGGCGGAGCAGGTTGGCGTAGTCGAGTTGCACTTCGGCTCGCCCACCTGTGCCGGTCGAAACTTTGTCACCGTTGACGACTGGCTGGTTCAAAACAGCGGCAGACCATGTGCCCGAATCCCCGCGCTGCGTCGAGACGTCGCCATGAATCATGCTGATCCGGCCTACTCCCTGATCAACTCTTGCCGGGCCTTCGCCAGATGGCCCACCCGGCTGACCTTCCTCCCCCATTCGGGGTGGTGGCCCGGGCGGCCCAGGTTGTCCCGGCCCAGGTTGTCCCGGCTGAGGTTGCCCCGGCTGCGGCGGCTGACCCGCCTGAGGGGGCTGCGGAGGCTGAATTGGCCCGACTTCCATCGGCGCACTTGGCTGCTCGGATGGGCCGGCGCCTTCCTCAGTCGTCTGCCCTTGAACGCGAAGGGTAAATGCTCCAGCCAACGCCAGAACTAAGACCGCAAAACTTGCTATGAATTGGTTTTTCATACACCCGCCTCTGCGCCGATCCGTGGTTTCTTCTTGAACCAACAATCTTTGGAGAATAATCCGTTGTGGTACGCAGCAACTGCCGTACCAAAAGCCCCGACCCGGGCGTCTTCACCAACTGCTTTCTTTTAAAACACATATAAGGAGTAATGTGACGGATCATCGAATCGCTCACTCAAACCCGGTGGCCGCATTTAGCCAAGGCGGTGGTTTTCAGCCAGGGGGATGGAGAAGAGGGGCGGTGTCGGGAGGCTGTGTCTGCCCCTCCAGACGCAGGGACTGTTGCCATCGGGAACGCTCGGTCTAGCCTTCTTTTTCCTCCTCATCCGCAATCCCAATCTTCGACAGACGATAGCGCAGCGCATTCCGCGACAGCCCGAGCAAACGTGCCGCTTGACTCTTATTTCCATTCGCGCGACGCAATGCCTCCTGAATCATTTCATCCTCCCAATGTTCCAGAGTCATTCCTTCCGGAAGAAATCCGCTCGAGCCGTTGGTGGCCTTGGCTGACCGCACGTCGAGATGAATATCTGCCGCCTCGAGCGCGGTGCCTTTGGCCAGCGCACAGGCTCGCTCGATGATGTTCTGCAACTCGCGCACGTTCCCGGGCCAGTGATGGTTCACCAGAATCTGCATCGCCTCGGGCGTAATGCTTTCCACCGGCTTGCCGGAATCTCCGGCGAAGCGCGCTACAAAAAGATTCGCCAGATCCGGAATGTCCTCCTTGCGCTCTCGCAGAGGAGCAATATCGATGGGGACGACGTTCAAACGATAATAAAGATCCTCGCGAAACGTTCCTTGCTCCAGCGCTTCGCGGAGATCGCGGTTCGTAGCCGCGATTAACCTCACATCCACTTTCACGGTTCGCGTTCCGCCCAATCGTTCGAACTCCCGCTCCTGAAGTACGCGGAGCAACTTCACCTGGATCGCCAGCGGTACGTCCCCTATTTCGTCGAGGAACAGGGTCCCCTTGTCCGCCAACTCAAATTTGCCCGGTTTGCTCGCCACCGCTCCGGTGAAGGCTCCCTTTTCGTAGCCAAACAATTCGCTCTCCAGCAGATTTTCCGGAATCGCGGTGCTGTTGATCTTGATGAAAGGCCCCGCAGCCCGCCGCGACTTCTCATGGATCGCGCGCGCGATCAAATCTTTTCCAACCCCGCTTTCCCCTCCCAGAAGGACCGTCGAATTTGTCGGCGCCACACGCTCCACCGTCGCCAGCACTTCCTGCATCTTCACGCTGCGCGCCACTACATTGGGATGCGCGTAGCGCTTGCCCAACGCCTCGCGGAGCGACCGGTTCTCTTCCCGCAAGTCGCGAACGTCCAATTCCTTGCGGATCACCATGCGCATTTCGCTCAGTGAAAACGGCTTCAGCACATAGTCGCTGGCTCCGGCCTTCATCGCCTCCACCGCCGTTTCTACCGTGCCAAAAGCCGTCATCACGACCACAGGCAAAGCCAAATTCTGCCGCTTAATCGCCTGCAGGAATTCGAGGCCGTTCATTCCAGGCAGCTTTAGATCCGTCACGACAAGATCGACGGTATTCTCCCGCAGAAGTTTCACGCCCGCCTCGGCGTCTCCCGCCGAAAGCGTGCGGAAACCATCTTCCTCGAGATTCAACTCGAGCAGGCGCCGCATCTTCGCCTCATCTTCGACAATCAGAATGGTCGGCATCTGCCTGGCACATCCGGGCCGCTTGATTTCCTCAACCAACACACGCCGGTTATAAACATCCGCTTTAGCTAAGATGCCCGCTCGGCAGCGGCTTCGTCTCTCCCGGGAAAAAATATTACGAAACAGGTCCCCGACTCACCCGTCATATTTTCTTCGCTCTCGACACGGATCGTCCCATGATGCCCATCAATAATCCTGGAGACGATCGACAGCCCTAGCCCGACCCCGGTCTTCTTAGTAGTTACGAACGGGTTGAAGATCTGCTCTCGCAGTTCAGCCGGAATGCCCGGTCCCGTGTCTTCGATGCGCACCTCCACTCCCTCCCGTTCGGAGGAGTTTAGCTTCGCCGCCGTCACCCGCAAGGTTCCGCCGCTCCGTCCCATGGCATCGTAAGCATTCTCAATCAGATTCACAAATGCCTGTTCGCAAAGACCTTCGTCCAGCGGGATCGAAGGCAAATTCTCCTGGTACCGCCGTTCCACTCGCACCAAAGCATTTTTCTCAGCCAGAGAGACGTCATGCAAGGCGCGCTCCAGCACAATCGTGATTTCCTGCCGACTTAGCTCAACATGCAACGGCCTGGCGAAGTCGAGAAAGCGCGTTACCAGCGCACTAAGACGGTTGGTCTCACTCGAAATGTAGCCCGCCAGTTCACTGGCCAGGGGATTCGATTCCCCAAGTTTCTGGTGCAGCATTTCCGCCGACCCCTTGATCACGCCCAACGGATTACGAATCTCATGCGCCAGCCCGGCAGACATCTGTCCCAGAGCCGCCAGCCGCTCCGAACGCCGCGCCTCGGCCTGCGCCAGCTCCAGCCTGCGGTTGGTTTCGGCCAGCGTTTCCGCCAATTCCTGATAGCGTTTGATTTGGCGTCGATTCTCCACTACGAAGCGGTTCACCACCATCGCCGCCAGGAAAAAGAAAAGAATCCGGATGGCAAGAAATTCGTAGCTCTCTCTGGTGATTTCGTATTCCTGCAGCGCCGGATAGAGATAGGAGCAGTATGCAGCGGAGGCCAGCGCGGTCCACAGCAGCGTACCCCATGGACTGAAGTATTCTGCCGCGGTGACCACCGGCAGAAAATAGATCGGCCAGTAGCTGCTGTTGATGCTCAGTTCGCCGGTATGATCGACCAGCAGAGTCGCGAGTGCAATCTTGAGCAGGACAATGTAAGCCGCGCCACGCCGCGGAGTCCGCGCCAAAAGCCAGCCTTCGCTGAAGTGCACCACACCAATTGCCAGCAGCGTGAGTTGCTTGTGAATCTCCGCCACCGGCGGCAGCGCCGCCAGCCCGGCCAGAAACAGCAGCCACAGAACATCCATCCAGTTCATCGCCGGACGCTTCTGCTCGCTCATGGCAATGTCATCACCAAGGACCTGGAAAACAAGTGCGCCGGGAGCAGGCAGGTTCCCCAGCTTCCCGGCGCTGTGGTTTTCAGTTTGCTTTCAATTCGATCGGCTTTCTAAGCTGCGTCGTTGCCGAATATTATCAAACCGTACTCTGGTAATCGGCGTCAATGCCCTGCCTTAGGCGCGCTCGAACTCGAGCTGGTGTGGCTCTGCGTGGAGGGGTGGGAACTCGAAGTCGATTGCGGCTGCGACGCTGAAGATGCAGGCTTCTGCTGATGCCAGCTGCTGTACTTCTCCTCCTCGTCCCGCTGCTGCTGCTGCTGGTTTCTTTGCACCGGAGCCACCGGCTTGGCCAGAGGATGCGACCACTGCTGCGCAGGCTGTTCCCGCCCCCGCGTCAAACCCGAGCCTGCCGAAGATTCGGCAGACCCATTCACCCGTTGCTCGGCCGCGCTTTTCTCGGGCTCCGGAGTTCCCTGCTCTTCCCACACCACCGGAGCGTGCGCTTTCCCATGATCGCTTCCCGTTCCCGCGCTCGCTTGAGCGAACGGACGAAATCCTTCGTCCTTTTGCCCTTGCGGCTGCCGCTTCGCCTGCATCGGTACGCGCTGCCCCGGGGCTTCCTGCCGCACCAGCGAATCCTGATTCGAAGATTCTTGAATCGATGACTCTTGAGTCGACGATTGCTGGTTCAACCGTCCCCCCGCCTGCGCCTGCCTTTGATCGAGAGAATGCGGCATGGGAGCTGGCGTCCGCAGCGCCACCACCGGCCGGCTCGTCACCGCTGCCGGCGGTCTGGTGGCGACCTGTCTTCCCGCCCCCAGCACACTGCTTCGGGAGGGCTCGACTGCAACCGTATGGGACACTCGTCCGGTTCGGATCTCATTCGCAGAAACCGATATCAGGTTCCCTCCCACCGACCGCGCATTCACAAATGTTTCGCGCGAAACCACGGTGACTCCTCCATTCACACTTCGGTTCGCATACGTGATGTTGTTCACGCTTGTGTTCTGGTTCATCACCACTGTGTTGTAGACGTTGCTGACTCTCGTGACGCTCACGGTGGTGTTGGTTACGTTCACTCGGTTTACATAGGCGCGGCTCACCCGATAGCCCGGAACAAACACCTCCCCCGGCGCCAGCGGGAACCATCCTACCCCTGCGCCAAACGAAAACGAGGGGCCGCGTCCAGCGCCGGCCCCCACCCAAGCGACCAGCGCGGGCGCGTACACCGGCCTCGCCACGCTCGGTCCCGGAACCCACAACCATCCGGTCCCAGCGTACGCCCATCGACCATAGTGGAATGGCGCAAATCCCCAAGGCTCGTCTGCCACCCAGGTCCAGCCCCACGACCCGACCCAAATCCAGTGTCCAAAACGGTAGGGCGCCCAGCCCGCTGCCAGCACTCTCGGACGCCAGCAAGTTCCGTAGCCGGCCACGTAACTCCAATCGCCATACTCGTCGAGATCCTCGTATCCCGTCATCTCGCGCGAAACGTAGTTCGCGGAATCAGATCGCTCTTCCATCTGGTCGCGGTCGAATGCCCACGTATCGAATCCATCCCGCGCAGGAATCTGGCCAAGTTCATAGTTCAACGGATCGCTGCCCGTGAATACGGCGTACTGATTTGCCACCACCGTGTAGGAAGAGCCGCCGCCCGTCACTTCGCCACGCCCGCGCCACACCGTCACTTCGGTTCGGCTCCCGCCTGGATCGACATCAATGCGGTAATCCCCCGGCTGCATCACCACGAATGCCACGTTCGGCGTATCCACCTCATAGGAGTCTTCGTCATCCACGTGCCGAACTTTGACCAGCAGCGATCCCTCTGCCAAACGAACTTGCGCTGCTCGGTCAGCCACATCGAGCAAGGTAATCCCCGTCTTCGGACCAAGACGAAGTGCGGTCGATCCGATGTGAACCTCCGCCCGCGAGTTTTCGTCTGCCCAAAGATTGTCACCCGTCGTCAGAGGACGGTTGAGCACAGCATCGACCCAGTCGTTCTCGCCGCCGGGTTGAAAAGACACCGATCCTTCGATGATGTTCAGTCTGGCAACCCGGCTCGGAGGGTCTTGCGGAGTCGCATCCTGCGCAGCTTGCGGTGTCTGAGAAGCGGTCGCAACCTGTGCGTCCTGCGCCGTCAACCGAAACGGAGTCTGCAGCATGAATGCCAGGCTCACGACGATCGCGGCCCGACTCGACCAGTGCCTGTGCATCTTCATAATTCCTTCCTCTTTGGATTTCGTTCAATCAATAAAGAAGGTGCTTGTGAGTCATCTTGATCCGCGACGATCCAAACCCTTGAGAGACAGTTTAGTTTCCACTCAGTTTCCAACGTGCGGTACGAAAGTGTCGGTCTTCGGTTACGCCCGTCACGGGCAGGG
>Ga0302325_10005815_pt1 | contig 27929 bp, 27 predicted proteins | sample Palsa_T0_2_FD_201948 | JGI IMG/M metagenome (GOLD analysis project Ga0302325, IMG submission 201948) | Peat permafrost microbial communities from Stordalen Mire near Abisko, Sweden - Palsa_T0_2 | ecosystem: Environmental > Terrestrial > Soil > Palsa > Peat permafrost | place: Sweden: Abisko... | reverse complement strand
GAGCCTCACTTCCATCCCGGTTCGCTGCTCAGCGGCACGGCCTGTAAAATACAGCTAATTGAAGCTCTGGAGCAAACGGACTTCCCCGTTTTTGCGCGCCTGAAGGCCCTCGCCGAGGCCTCGTGGCCTGCTTTTACCGCCTCCGCGCTACGCAACTGACAACTCCTAACAGCAACTCACAACCCGCGGCTCGAATTGTCGGCCCTGCCAGTCGCTAACGGCGGCTCGTGATTCATGACGGGTACTTTCCCGGGCTCTCTGCGTAATTAGGTGCGGCAGGAGGGGATTCCGGCCGTTCCGAATCCCCGCCGCCGAATACGGGAGAGGCATCGGATGAGTTCGCGCACGTTTTGCAATTTGGAGCCATATCAAACCGGGCTGCGGTCGACGGAGGCCCTTACCGGGAGCACGTCTGGCATTTCCGAGCGGCCGGATTCGATTTCCGATGACGGCAGGCGCGCCGGCCTTTCGGCCGAGGCAGATCGAATACTCGACGATGTGCGCCGAGCAATGCAGGAGAGCCCGCAAGGCGCGCGAGCGGCGGCTCTACGTCTGGTGGCCCTTCTATCGTTGCCGGAGGAGACGGATCTGGCGTGCGCTCGCGGCGGTCTGGCTCCCTGGCAGAAACGCAAGGTCGACCGGTTCCTGAAAGAGCACCTGGAGCGTCCGGTGCATTTGAGCGAGTTGGCGGAACAGGTCCTCCTGAGCGTGAGCCATTTCTGTCGCGCATTCAAAGAAACGTTCGGTGAGACACCGCACGCATACATCGTCGGGCTGAGGTTGGAACTTGCGCGGGCACTCATGTTGGCCACTGAAGACCCGCTCAGTCAGATCGCGCTCGCCTGTGGCCTGAGCGATCAGGCTCATCTCTCCAAACTCTTTCGGCGTGTAATGGGCGAGACGCCAAATGCCTGGCGCCGACGCAACCTTACCGACAATCAGGCGGAGGTGAGATGCAGCCGCTCGAAAACGCATTCAACATTTCGTTCGCTCGGACGAGCTGATCGAGCAGCTTGAGCGCAGGTGGCCAAATTGATGAGGTCGACTGTCGCTCAACTCCAGCAAACGGATTCTCATAGCCGGCGCAGTGTGCGGTTGAGTGCCACCCTTTGCACATTGCCGATCCGCGTTCTTGCGAACTTAGAGCACTTTACATGACATACACTTGCGAAAGCTAGGGTCCAGACTCATAAAATCCACCATACGATAGCAGCGACGAGGCAGACGGAGGCGAGGAAGTTTCTAGCGAGCCTGTCGTAGCGAGTGGCGATGCGCCTGAAGTCCTTGAGGCGGCAGAATGCATTCTCGATGCGGTGGCGCTGCTTGTAGGATTTTCTGTCGAAGGTGAAGGGTTGCTTGCGATTGCATTTGTTGGGCACGACGGGTTTGGTGCCGCGCTCGCTCAGCCAACAGCGCAGATCGGCACTGTCGTAAGCTCTGTCGCCAAGAAGCTTCTTGGCCGCCTTGTTGCGCCGGATCAGACGCTGTGCCGGCGGACAATCATGGGCTTGGCCCCCTGTCAGCAGGATGGAAAGAAGACGGCCTTTAGCATCTGCGATTGCGTGGATTTTCGTGTTGCGCCCGCCGCGCGAGCGTCCAATAGCCTGGTTCTGTTCCCCCTTTTTGCGCCCGAGGCTGAGCGGTGCGCCTTGACGTGCGTGGAGTCGATCATCTGCGTATGGGTTGATCGACCACGCGCCGCAAGTTCGCGGAACAACTGTTCCCACACGCCGCGCTCCGCCCAGCGCACAAATCGATTGTAGATCGTCGTCGGCGGCCCGTATTCCGGCGGACAGTCACACCACCGGCAGCCGCTCTTCAGCACATGCAGGATGCCGCTGATCACACGGCGGTCGTCTACGCGATCTTTGCCGCGCACATCCGTCGGCAAATGTGGCTCGATCTGCCGCCACTGATCGTCGCTCAGCCAAAATAGATTGCGTCGCATCGTCTCTGCTCCGAATCACGCAAGTACAGAGAATCAGCAACCGATTCAGCCGACAACGAATTTATTGGGTTTTCACCCTAATTGTCGAAGGCTGCCTAGGCCAACAGCCGACGGGCGGCACTTCCCAAATTGAAGGTCAAACCAGCCACATTAAAGCAACTGGATTATTGCCGCTTCGCCGTCCCGGCGCGTGAACAGAATACTCAATATTGTCCAAAACGGCGCGGCGCCAAGCGCCGTCCGGGACAAATTCCGCGGAATTTGCGATATCCACAGCGATTGCCGATCGAGCTGTGCAGTCTTGTACACTGATGAAACAGTATGGCCGATTTTGTTTCAAAGGCATTAGCGAAGTCAATAACGATTATTCGACTTGTAACCGGCAAAGAGCTGAAGAAGTCGGCGATGCCTTGGTCTTTGTTCGATCCCCGCGGCCGGCGGAAGTATCTCGTTCCTAGGGAGCGGTGGGCCTTTTTAAGAACAGCTCTCGGTATAGGGGGCGCCGTAGCAACGTTTTGCGCGGTTCTGGCATTCTCGGGTGCTCGTATCTCCGAAGCCCTCGCCCTCACGCCGGAGAACATCGACGACGAAAACGGTGCGATCAACTTCGAGACCCTTAAACGCCGGCAGCGTGGAATCATCCGTGCCGTGCCTGTTCCCCGAAATTTGTTTACGTTGCTCAATGCTGTGCATGGATATCGCGACGCAAGACGCGATCCGGTTCAAGCTTGCGAGCGTCTTTGGCCGTGGAGCCGGACTACCGCTTGGCGTCGAGTGAAGGAGGTTATGCTATCAGCGCGATTACCCGACAATGTGGCGATGCCAAAGGCCCTGCGACATGCCTTCGGAGCAGGAGCGACGCTTGAAAGCGTTTCACCCACCCTCATTCAACGATGGATGGGGCACGCTCGAATTGAGACGACGCTCATATACACTTCGCTTATAGGCAAGGAGGAGCGGTCCCTCGCTCGAATGACGTGGCGCGGAGCATCGTCCAAATTTCGGAGGTGAGTCGAAAGTGTCGCCGCCGAATGACCTCTTCTGAACTTGGCTGTGTGAAAACCCTCGGGTGGTTTGATCATCCGACTGCTTAGAAAGCAACAGGATAAGGCGCTTTGTTGCTGGTGCGGACCGTAGCCAGACGACATTGTTTCCGGAGTGCCTGGACGACCGGATCGGTAAAAGCAGTCCGTTCAGGTATTTGATACCATCGCTGGTCGTGCCGATCTCAGGGAACTTGGCTTCCACGGCATCGTGCCCGAGGTGACCGGTCACCACCACGCCGCACGGCGGGTAAGAGAACTGTTCTCGAAATGGCTCATTCTGCGCTCCGCTCCCTTTGATATTATTAAGAACAATACAAGAACTACCCCTGCGATGACTGCCCCTTGTTTGAAAAAACATTTCGCACCAAATTTCACCGACGGAGATTCACGGGAGGGATTGGGCCGAACGAAATATCCGCAACACGTCTTGGTGCCAAAAGAGTAATCCACTGTATGCTCCAACCTCTCCGCGAACCCGAAGCAACATGAAACCTACAAAAAATAATTCTGCTGATGATTCCGATATCATCCGAGAAACGATTGGCTCGGTAAAGGATTTCAAGCGAGCGATCCATTCCAAGAAGGATTTGCGGGACGGCTTGAACGCGGCTCGACTATCGGTTCTACCGTCACTCATACCCGAAATAGTCTGCGAATTGCTCGAAAGCCCGTTGTATCTAAAGCAGATATCTCGGGACCCATTCCCAAAGACCTACCCGGAAATCAAAAGGGGGCGGCCGCTTCGCACTGCCGCTGACGCAGTCGAAGCCTTGTGGACAGCGTCGGTGCTTAAATTTCATACAAACGAGCTGAATAAGATGCTTTCTGCTCGTCAGGCCTATGAATCCGAAGTTCTGTTGGGGGAATTTGACGAAGCACTGAATGCCTTGAATTACATAGAGGCGCAATTCGGATATTCTCTTTGGTTAATCGGCAGCAAGATATCGCTGTTGCAAATGAAGGGGGGCACTCTCGCGCAGAAAGAGTTTCTTCAGCAAGGAATTATTAGTTCCGACGTGAATCCGATGATCGCGTACTTGTCCTATTTAGTAAGCATCGCTTGTGAAGAAAATGTTTCTCTAGCGGAGCTACTGAGAGAATGGGGCAAACTAGAAAGGGCAGGAATTCCCCCACACGCGCTTGAATATATGCGGTATCAAATAAACCCATTCGACATGTCCCATGTGCGCGAACCTTGGAAGTGCTGCTCGGCGGAAGAGAACTCTCCTGTATTAGACAGGTTAGATACGTTTCTTGAGATGGCACAACTCATCACAGTGCGCGCAACATCAGTTGATCAGCTAAAGTATTTGCGACAGGCGTGCGACCTAATTGCTGGAATATCTGACAGAAGAGTGGGCAACCTGAGACACCTACTATCTAGTCCCGTTACGCTGAATATTTCCGGTGTTCCCGCAGCGGTGCCGGAAGACTTGCTCATCGAGCAACCCACAGCGACAGCGATAGAACAAAAGTGGCAGGAAGCTCTCGATGTACTGCCGAGGATAAACCACCTTGAAAGCATTGCACGGTCGCGTCTCCTCACGCAAACCGATCCAAACGAAGGGATACAGAGCATCCCAGTCGCAGCCGCTGTCAATGCGTTCGAGCAGGTAATAGCGCTATCCAATAAGTACGAGCAGAGTCGTATTTCACTTCAGAAGCAAGCGCTCCTGCTGAGGCGCCTTCCGCTATCTCGAATGATCGCCGCATTCTTGGACAAATCGGAGGATCGAGTTATTGCCGATATGGCGAATGAAACGGAAGCGATCTGGACACTTTCATCAGACTTTTGGCATCCATTGGAATTGCCAATAGTCAAAATGCTCACAGACGCAACAATCGAGTTCACAGGTAGACCAATTGGGCAAGCAGCATCGGTTCGGATGTCAAGGGCCGCACTCTTTCCAACAACTCACACGTTCAAAGAGTTGGAAGATGCACCCGCTTCACCAAAATACATAGAACTCTTTCAGGCGCACGCTGAATTCAATCAAGGAAAATTTGGGCGCGCGTTGAAGCGTTACCGGAGTTTTCGAAATCGATGTACTGGATGGGAGGCAACCCGAGCGTTGATATTTCAATATCGCTGTGCGCGTAGTCTTGGTCAGTTTAAAACGGGGATACAGGTTTTCACCGACAATTATGTTCGCGGAGAACTTATTCATCTGGTAATTCCAATGGAAGACCTCGCCTCTTGGGTGATTGATACCGAGGATGTTGATAATGTCGCTATCGACCGGACTATCGCGCTGCGAGCTTATACAACTAACGTATCTAACAAGCACGAAAGCGATCTGTCCGACGCCTTCGAGGAAGTTTTAGATTTCTACGAGGTAGAAAAGCCGTCAGAGTTATTTGCCACTTTGGGCAAAGTTGACGCCCTCAATTTGGCAAAGTTGAAATTCTTTTGGTCGGAGGTTTGCACAATCCGTACTATGGAAGACTGCACAAGGTTTCCGGCTTATAATGATGTCGAGGCTGAGAGAATTGCGATCCTAGAATCACTGCTGGCTAAGTTTCCGGAAATGTCAAACGCCCTTGGTGCCGAGCTAAGTAGCTTGGCGCTTGAACAGCAGATTGCGCATCTTACGGAACAATTCGACCGCAGTCGAATATACGTCAACGAAGTTGGAGTAAAGCAGTTCATACGGGTAGAGCTTGCTGATGCAGTGACCCGTTATCGGCGGCTTCTATTGCGCCCTGATATAGCGATAGATCTGAATGTAATTGAACGCCACCTGAAGAAACTGCTCACAGGGGAGCGAGATACATATAAGCCAACTGCCCCAGCTTCTGAACGAACCGGCTTGTTTCTGGGTATTGTTGATCTTATGACGGACGCGTTTGTCCTCAGCCCGGAGCATGGATTTAAGACGTATCTCAGTACGCGTATCCTTCACGGGGCACTTGAAGGAGAACTGCGATCGAGCTTCCTAAAGTACAATCTGCTCTTCGCGGCATCGACAGAAGATGAGTTTGACGAGATATGGAAACCAAAGTTGGCCGTTGGCGCGTCCGATTTTCGGACCATACGCAATGGTGTCTTCCGATTTTCCAAAAAAATAAACGAAGCGATTATCTATCTTAAGATGGAGCGTGCGAGAGTTAAGTCTTCGGCGACGCCGAATGGCTTGTTTGACTTTGAGGGTCAACTAAGGGAGCCGCAAGAGCTCCAAGGCGAAGTGGACCATCTTACTCTGTCAGCAGATGTAGCGGACACAATTGTCCGCTATCTGTGGAAAAAGGTCGACGCTTCGTTAGTCGTTGTCAGACACGAAATTGATGTTGTATTCCGTCGAGAGGTGACTTCTGCCCTGGAAGTGTTGAGGCAATTGCTTTTGCGGCGAAGTGAAATGGCGGGCGTTGAGGCAATGTTGGACGCCACTACGCGGGCTTATTCAGATTTCCAAACCTCGATGGAAAGAGTGTTGTCGTGGTTTCAACGAGCAGGAGCTCTTCCTATCAGGCCATTTAAGTTAAAAGTTGCGGGTGAGGTGGCGGCAAAAATGGCGAATAGCGGATTTCCTACCCGTCCGATTTCGGTTTGTTGGGAGGGAAATTGCGATTTGGAATTCAGGGGATCGGCGTTCGAACTCCTGATCGATATCCTTCAGAATTGTTTTCGCAACGCGAACGAGTATTCAGGCTTCGTCGACAGGCCGCCCGATGTCACCGTTTCGGCTAACTGCGACGATTTTGACGTCCATATCGAAGTGCGTAACACGCTCGCTAAAGATATCGATATCGCGGAACTGCGGTCGAAGATCGCAGAGCGGGTCCAAGCTGCCAGTTCTGGCGCTTTACCAGAGATTGGCAGAGGCCGAGGTGTGAGAGAAATCATGCTTGCGGTGTCACAAGGCGGTGGAAAAAATACTGCGGTTGCCTTCGACGTTTCAGATAATAGCTGTTTCACGGTGGATTTCAGCATTCGATATAGCGAGGGATGATGCGTATACTCATCGTTGAAGACGACAAGACGAAGTCTGCACGCCTGCAGTCATTTCTCAAAACGAAGTACCCAGATGAGATTCCGCAATTCGAGCGATCATACCAGGGTGGACTAGCAAGAGTTGAGTTAGAGACATTCGATCTAATTTTGATGGATATGTCGCTTCCTACGTTCAACGCGCGCCCGAGCGTGCGGCTTGGTAGGCCGCGAGCATTTGGCGGCTATGACATTATGCGGAAAATGCACAAGAAGGGGCTTGTCGCGAAAATTGTCATAGTAAGCGCGCTAGAAAAGTTCGGGGAAGGCGACGCCCGAATGACGTTTGAGGAAATTACCGAGAAATGTGAAGACGAATTTCCTGAACTATATGCGGGTGCAGTTTTCTTTAAGCAATCGGATTCTCGCTGGGAGAGGCGCTTAGGAAATATTTTGAGGCGAACCTTTGAGAAGGCCAATGATTAGAATTTTGCTTGTTGAAGACGACGCAGCCAAGCGCCGTGAGGTATCGGCCGTGATTCAACGCGTTTCAGGCGTTCGCGAGGCGGACGTGGAAACTGCGACCGATGTCATTGATGCGAAGCGAAAGCTGGAAGCGGCGGGATATGACCTGCTGTTGCTCGATATCCATTTGCCGAAAAGAGCGATCGACTTTCCGACTCCTGCGGGCGGACTCGAGATTCTGCGGTGGTTAAAGCGGCGAGGCAAACAGCATCGCCCGACGTACATAATTGGCACAACCCAATACGAGACCTCCTTGGAACTCGCTAAGTCGGAATTTAACAACCTGATTTGGAGCATGATTTCAATTGATCTTTCAGACGGGACATGGAAGCGAAAGCTTGCGGCAACCGTATCGGCAATTCTTGACCAGACCGTGCCACCCTATTCGAGTGACGGTTCAACATTCAAAACCCATTTGGCGATCCTTACTGCGCTTGATGCCCCTGAGCTAGCTGCGATACTGGACTTGCCGCTCAAATGGAAAAGGATTTCCGTGCGCTTTGACGAAGCGAGCTACTTCGAAGGAGAATATTATTTGGGTGGGAAACAACTTCGAGTGGTGGCCGCTGCAGCGCCGGACAAGGGCCTACCCGCTGCCGCAGTTTCTGCGACCAAACTAATTCACTCGTTTCGCCCCAAGTATTTAGTCATGGCTGGTATTTGCGCTGGAGTGCGCGGTCGCGTTAAGATCGGTGATCTGTTATTGGCAGACCCGTCCTACGATTGGGGCAGCGGCAAGACGCGCGAAATAATAAAGACCAAAAAAAAGAGCGATGCCCGTGCCAAGCTCAGGAAGGTCACCGGCGGCCCGGATTTTTTTCAACCCGCGCCCTACCAGATGCGTCTTGACAACACCATTCGAAGTCGAGCGGTTGCTTTTTTTTGTGATGCGCTTCTCGCCGAGATTTCGGAAAGTTTTCAGGGCAAGAGACCAAAAAAGCCATCGAAACTTGCAGTCGCTCCGGTCGCCTCTGGTGCCGCTGTTCTGCAAAGTGATACTGCGGTCGCGAGGATCCTCTCGGCCCACAAAGATGTGAAGGGTATCGACATGGAAATCTATTCAGTGATGTTTGCCGCGCACGTTGCAGAATTGCCGCGGCCGACATGCTTTGCGCTTAAGGCCGTTTGCGACTTTGGAGATCACAAGAAGTCGGATGGATATCAGAAGTATGCTGCGTATGTGTCCGCGCATGCGCTTCATAGATTTTTGCAGGTGCTGTAATTCAGTTCAAGATTTACCGTTGATGACCGCTGCTTCGAAGTGGAACTCGGCAGGATTCGAGCCTGCGGCCGTTGGATTAACTGACGGCGACCATCCTTAGGTCTATCTCCACGGAATCGGCATGAAGCGGACGTGGAGCGACGAGGCGATGAGCGTCCCCGCTCCTGGTGGTGATCGACGGCAACAGCGACGTCATCGTGAGATTCTAGGCATCTGTTAGGGTGCCGAGGAAGCCAAGCACGGCTGGAGCGGATTCCTCTGACACCTGAAGGATCGTGGCCTCAAAGGCGCCCATCTGATCGCCCACCATGCCTGCCCAAGCCTCGTGGATCCCGGGCGCAGGTGAAGCCCGTTGAATGCCCGCGTATGAATTGCGAGTCTTAGAGAGTCCATGCTCCGCGAGCCAGATTGTGCTCCTCGTCGCCAGCATCTGCCTTAACTTGAAACAAAATCGGCCAAATTGTTTCAAGCGGGGCGGCCAGCAAACTGAGAAGATAGGCCAATAGCGGCTGGTGCTTGTCCCGGGCCGCTTTCCCCGCCGTGCAACCAGCCAAGCAAGGGGGTATTGCCGATGTATTCCGATAGCCGCGTCATTCGTGCATTTCTGCTCGCCTCCGGTGCTACCCTGATCTTGCCGGTCGCGGCTCTCGGCAATCCCTCGGGCGGCAGAGTCACGACCGGCTCCGCTGCGATCAGCCAATCTTCTGCTTGGAAAACGACGATCAATCAGAAGAGCGAGGACGTCGTAATCGACTGGTCGAGCTTCGATGTGGGGACGGACCAAACAACTCAGTTTGTCCAGCCCAACGCGAGTGCGCTAGCGATCAATCGGATCGGCGGCACGAGCGCATCCCAGATCCTTGGCACGCTCGACGCCAACGGCCGTATCGTTCTCATCAATGGTAATGGGTTGCTATTCGGCAAGGGGGCGCGGATCAATGTCGGCTCGCTCATCGCGACCTCAACCGACGACACGGATACCAACGTACTTGCGGGTACATTCTCGAAGGCAGGCAGCCAAACTGCAGCCATCGTCAACAAAGGTGTGATCAATACGAACGGCGGCGGCGTCGTGGCGCTCGTTGCGCCATCGGTGACGAATGCCGGCAGCGTGAACGCGAAGTTTGGAACCGTCGCGCTTGGCGCGGCCAACAAGTTCACCGTTGATTTCTCAGGCGACGGGCTTGTGTCTTTCGCGGCTCAGGGCGACGTGAACGGCGCTGCGCGAGCGGTCAATACCGGACGCCTATCCGGAGCGAGCGTTTCGATGACGGCACACGCGGCCGAAGGCCTCGCCACCGGCGTCGTCAATATGAGCGGCATCATCGCTGCTCAAAATGCACATCTGGCTGGCGGTATCATCGTGCTCGATGCGGGTGACGGTACGCTCACGACGACGGGCGCCCTCAACGCCGCCGGCGCAACCGGCGGCGGCAGTATTGAGACTTCGGGTGGCACAGCCGCGATCTCCGGCAGTATCACGGCTGGCGCCGGCGGGCACTGGCTGGTTGATCCCAGCAACCTCACAGTCGATGCTGCTGCAGCTAAGACCATCGATCAGGCGCTACGAAAGGACAGCAACGTCACACTCAGCACCACGGCGACCGGTACGAGCGGGTCGGGTGTCGTGACGACGGGAGACGGTGATATCGATATCGCGAGTCAGATCGCATGGAACACGAATGCAACGCTTACGATCAGCGCCTATCACAGCATTAATGTTCTCGCGCCAATCAAGGTCGAGGGCGCTGGATCGTTGTCCCTCACGTCAAATACCGAAGGGACTGACGGTGCGCTCTACTTCAGCGGAGGCCACGTCGTTTTTAGCGATGTGGTTGATGGAACGACGCAAGGCTCGCTTCATATCAACAGCAATCTGTACACACTCGAAAACAATCTGGGAGCGCTCACCTCGGGCATCGCCAACGATCAATCGGGGTATTTCGCGTTGGCCGACAATTATAGCGCCAAGGGCAACGGCACTTACGCCGCTCCTCCCATCACTACTTTCTCCGGGATGTTCGAAGGGTTGGGGAATGTAATTTCTAACGTGTCCATCAGCGATTCGATTGACCAGAATGTGGGCCTGTTCGGAACCAACAATGGCAGCATATGCGACGTAACGCTGAGTCGTGTTTCGGTCGTTTCCTCCGGTACACCATCAGGCACGAGCGGCGCGTTTGCGGTAGGCGGCCTGGTCGGACAGAACAACGGCACGATCAGCGGGTCGTCGGTCGAAGGCACGATGAAAGGTACCTCCGACTTCAATGGGCTTTTGGTCGGCATTAACGGGGGTATTATCACCGACAGCAATACCTCCGGGAAAATAAGCGTTTCCGACGGAACGGCCGGCGGGTTGGTCGGCGACAACGACAATTCCAACTCATTTGGCCATCCCACGGCGACAATCACGTCCAGTTATTCGAGCACCGATATAACCGGCACCCTCTATTCGACCGAAGGCGGATTCGCGGGCTTCAACGACGAGACGATTGAAACCTCGTACGCGACCGGTTCGGTCACGGGATCGACGCAGAGCGAAAACGGCGGGTTCGTCGGGCAGAACCAAGGTGCGCTATCGCTCGACTACGCGACCGGCGCGGTTCGATCGACGCAGTCTCAGGGTTACGGCGCTGCGGGTGGTTTCGTAGGCGACAACGCGGACGGCGGACAGATCACCAACGCTTATTCAACCGGCAGTGTCTTCGGGAAGGGGGCAGATGCGAGTGTCGGAGGGTTTGTAGGCATTGACCAAAGTGGCGCGCTTGTCGTCGAGGACAGCTATTCGACCGGAGCTGTCACCGGGGCTTCGGGCGCGGTCGTGGGTGGATTCGTCGGCAACGACCTTACAAACGGCGACTTCAAGCATTCATATTGGGACATCACGACGAGCGGTATCATGGGTGCGCACGGAGCCGGGAACGTCAAGAACGATCCACACCTCACCGGCCTCACGACCGTAGAGTTGCAAGCGGGTCTCCCGAGCGGCTTCACGTCTGCCTATTGGGGAATATCTTCGACGATCAATGGCGGCCTGCCGTATCTGCTCCAAGTGCCGCCGTCGTAAGACGGAAAAACGATCCTTGCCGCACACTTCGCCATTTTTCACTGCCTATCCGCGCTTACGTTTCTTTGGCGTGCGCGCCTTGCGGCCAAGGCCGATCTTCTTCGCGAAATCGGAGCGTCGGATAGAGTAGTTGGGCGCGACCATGGGATAGTCGGCTGGCAGTCCCCACTTCATACGGTATTCATCGGTGGTGAGACCGTACCGAGTGCGGAGGTACCGCTTGAGCATCTTGAGCTTCTTGCCGTCTTCAAGGCAGATAACGTAATCGGGCGTAATTGATTTCTTCACGGGCACGGCTGGCTTCTGTGTCGTGGCGACGGGCTCACTTCCCGGATGTGCGAGCCCCGCGAGCGTTCCATGTATCTCTTTGACGAACGTCATCAGTTCGCTGGCGGATACGCGATTGTTGCTGACGTAGGCTTCAATGATCGTCGCGGCATATTGGATCAGATTTGGACTAGGTGTCGCCGTTTCTTCGGTGTGCGCTGACATGCAAATGCTCCGGAGTGAAAGGGCATTTGACCGAGGGTTTGAACTTATTGCAACACGCCGGACGCGAGGACTATTTCAACCGCGTATAGAACACTTCTCGGTTGTATCGTGCTATAGATACTCGCGTCTTAGGAGGGAACGACAATGAAAACTCTTGTGGCCGCCATGATGTCACTCATCGTGCTCGTCTTTGCATCTCCGAGCTACGCGCAAGCCAAATTCGCGACAGAACAGCAGGCCCAACAGCATTGTCCGAATGACGTTGTCGTCTGGCTCAATCTTCCGACTGGGATCTATCATCTGAAAGGTGAACGCTGGTACGGACGGACGAATAACGGCGCGTATGTCTGCGAGAAAGAGGCGGACGCAGCCGGCGACCGTGAGACGCGCAACGGGCAGTAGCCTCGCTTAGTGAGAAGGGCCGGTTTCCTCGTCGTTGTTCGGCCTCGTGGGCCTCTAATTACGGCGGATGCACCGGCCCCTGACATTGGCTGAGCGTGTATTCCGAATTCCATAGGGAAACTGCCGCTGCTATTGTCCCAACGGTTTTGAAGGTGCGAAGACCTCCTCCAGCAGTTTACTTGCGTGGTCATCGGCAGCCTGGACAAACCAGGCAAAGCCCGATGCCAAAGCGACAGTCCCGAAAACTCGGTTGCGCGCCGCCAATCTCAATCCTTCACGTACGCGCTGGCAGCGGTCCTCGCGCCTTTGCGCGGAATTCCCCGCCGCGCACGAGAATTGCCCACGCTATCCGTACCAGCTTGTTGGCGAGCGCGATCACTGCAACGCGGTACGGCTTTCGGCGCAGCAACTTGTGCGCCCAACGCGTTAATCGATGTTTCGACTTGGAGATGATCAGCGACATGCTGCTCATGAAAAATAAGCGGCGTAAGTAGCTATTCCCTCGTTTCGGAATATGCCCGAGAATCGTTTTCCCTCCCGAGGAATACTGGCGTGGCACAAGCCCCATCCACGCTGCCAGTTGTCGGCCCGAGCGGAATTGCGACGCGTCGCCTATGGAAGCCACTAGCGCCGTTGCCGCAATCGGCCCGACCCCCGGAATGGTTTCCAGACGTTTGCACTCGGGGTTTGCGCGGCTCCACTTTCCAATCAAACTGTCGATTGTCTTTATCTGCTTCATCATCAAGCGGTATTGCTCGGCGAGCAGGCGTAAGACGTCTTGAGCCATGGGCGGGATAACCCGCGACGGTTCCCCGTCGGCCAGTCGCAAGACTTCGTCCGTACCTTGCCTATGCCTTGGTACGATGATGCCGAACTCGGAAAGGAAGCCGCGCATTGCATTTGAGACTTGCACACGCTGCGCGGTGAGCGTCGATCGCGCGCGGTGCATGGTGAGCACGGCTTGTTGCGTCTCGCTCTTAACAGGTACGAAGCGCATTGTCGGACGGCGAACCGCTTCGCAGATCGCTTCAGCGTCAATAACGTCGTTCTTATTTGTTTTCACGTATGGCTTAACGTATGCCGCGGGCATTATTTTCACCGTATGGCCCATCGCGGTCAGGAGGCGGCCCCAATAATGGACGCCGCCCGTTGCCTCAACTCCCACGACGCAGGGCTTGAGCCGTTTGAAATAGCCGGCGACTTCCTTTCGTTGCAATTTCCGCTTGAGTACCCGTGCGCCCGATTTGTCGGCGCCATGCACTTGAAACACGTTCTTCGAGACGTCCAGGCCGATGGTATGAATGCGTGTCATGACATGGTCTCCTCTACGCGCCCCTGGGACGTGCGGATTTTATCAGGGCAGACGCTAATTTGAATGTTCGAGGGGGCCGTTGCCGGCTTTCAAAGCAACGTCGGTTGCGCGAGCGGCCGTTTGGGCGGCGGAGATTTCTTCTCCTGCTCGCGCATGTCCCAATCGCCCTCGAATGTCTGGAGCAGTGCCTTCACTTCGCTTAACGGCGCGTTCGTTTCGCCCAGCCATGTCGCCCACTGCTCGGGTGGCAGGATCGCGGGCATACGGTCGGTGATGGCGGATATGAGTTTGTTGGCAGGTGTCGTCGCCATGACGAATGTCAGTATTTCGTTGCCGTCAGTGTGTTCCCATTGCTCATAGATGACGGCGATGCCGACAGGCTTCCCGTCTCGCGGCGTGATCGTCCATTGCTTGGTCTTGCCGCCTGGCAACTCCTCGCCTTCGTTGAAGGTGTTAACCACGACGATGCCTCGGGCGCCCGCGAATGCTTCCGAGAAGGTCGGCAAGGTGTCGATCGTCTCGCTTCTCGCGTGCATGTGCTTGGGACGTTCAACGGGCGACTTCGCCCTCCGGTCGGCAAAGCCCCAACGCATAGCGGAGGTCGTGCGCTTCCCGTCCGTGTCCAGGCGGATCACGGGCGCAAAGCGCATCGGCGTCGTGGTCTCGATTGGATCTTCGGCTGGACGCAAGAAGTCGGAAAACTCGAAGACTTGCTGCCAGCTATACATCCTCGTGAACTTGCCGCACATGACCGTGGCCCTAGAAATTACAACGCGAGACTAGCACGACCAGAACTTCGACCAGATAGGCCGTTTGCTCCCGTAGATTGCGGCGCAGCGCGGCTCCTTGTCGTTCCACGATTCGAATGCCAACCGTCTGCCACCAATCCCGACTTGCCGGCCCGTCGGAAATGTAGAAGCCAGCATCGTGTCATGCTCGATACCCACGTCATAGGTCACACCTTCCGCACCACACATCACACATTTGAAGTTCCTTCGGATGAGCGGGACAGGATCATCGACGCCCCATCTGATCGCCCACGGAACGAGTGCTACGGCTCTGTGGTGATTGCAATGGTGATCGCCGCAGTAAATCCAAACCCATGTACTGGCCCCAGACCGGAAGAATCGTGGCAGAGGCTCGCCACGCGCAACGCTTTCAGCCTGGCTGGCAAGCTGCGTGAAGCTCGTGCAGCCATGTCCGGCCGGCCCTACGCCAACGGTTTCCATCCTCTGCCCACGCGCGGCCCGGTGCTAATGTCTAAACTGCGAGAGAATTTGGCTTGCTCGGCTCGGTATCGTTCATCGGGAACAACGCAATAGTGCCCGAGGCCGTGGTCAATCATCTGCTCCATGATGCTGCGGCGTGCTTCGTTGTCGTCCGCGACAGCCGAACGAAAGTCTGGGTTCATGAAATCCGTCCAGTCGTCGCTCGCAAAGCCGATCTCCGGCTGCGGCTGCCGGCGCTGGAATAGGAGGCGCATTTCTGCACCGTCGCGCGCGAAGGAATAGTCGCATTCGGCAAGCGCCATCAGGCGCGCGAACGCTTCTTCGAGCGTTAGGCCGGGAGCGTCGTTGCCCCAGTCTTCCTCAAGGTCGAATACGGTGTATCGCATGGCGTTCTCTCCGGGCGGGCCGATGAGAACAAATTAAGAACAAACTGAATGACAGAGTCGAGTCGAAAATGATATCCAGGAAGTGGTCGCAGCGCGGCAGCGCCGTAATACATTGAATAAATTGACATATTTCGCGCAAGTCCTCAGGGGAATCGCGCCCTGAAGGCCTTCCGAGCGAGCCCCCGGCGGCGCTGCTTCGCGCAAAAGAAAGACCCCCGCCGAAGAAGCGGGGGCCAATGTTCACTCGCCTAGGTGCGCTCCGACCGCAGCCGTTGATCGGCTCTCCTGTCGGGGTGGTGCGCTTGGAGTTGGTGCCGCCTTGGCTTGGGCGATGTGACATTCATCCCATGCAAGTATGCGGCAGTCGCTGTTATCACACGAGGGCGCCGAGTGCCGGCAAGCACGGTATGCGACCGTGCGATCACTGAGAGGCAATGCCGTCGCTTCGCATAAAGACAAGCGGACGACCTCTCAGTGACATTCCGCGCCGGAACGGAAATCGCAGAGGTGAGGAAAGAACAGGTGCGCCGTAGATGATCTACACCGGAGCCTCTTGGAGGGGCATTTTGGGTGTCGCTTCGAACCAGTGGAGCTTCTCGGCAGCGATAGACCCCAGATATTCAATCGCTTCCCGAGCTTTGTGTGCCGCCGTGAAGATGGCTTTCGGATCATCGTTGAGAACTTCAAGCCATGTCGCAACGTATGCCGCGTGGTCATCGCGTGGCTCGTTCACAATGCCGAACGCCGCGCATAGGAACGCTGCTCCAAGCTCGGCGACCAGCTCTTCGAACGCATAGGCGTGGCTGCCGAAACGATTGTTGAGGTCTCGGCCGATGCGATGGGAAGCACCGCTCCAGTGCGTCAGTTCGTGCAATAGAACAGAGTGATAGCCTTCGAAGGCAGAGCGGGTCTTGGTGTCCCTGAACCAGGACGGGCTCGGCATTTCGATACGGTCGAGGTCGATGCGATACCGCGCCCGGCTGTATCCGTGATCGACCTTGGCATCCAGCGCCGCCACAAAAGCAGCCACCTCTTCGTTGATCTGCACCGCCGAATGCTGGCGTGTATCAGGCGGCTGCCAGTTGTCGACTTGGGCGGCGTTGAAGATCCAATAGGCTCGGCCGATGGAACGCGGCAGCTCTCCAGCCTCTATCTCCAAATCGGTCTGATCGATTTTCTTGTAGAAGATGATGATGCAGCCGTGCTCGCCCCGCCGTACCTGGGCACCAAGGGATTGCCATTGCTTGTAGGACGCCCAATGGCCCGTCTGATAGTTCCTCGCCGTGGCGTCGAGCCAGAGCGACAGAATGTTTACGCCGCGATAAGGGTTGTCTGTAAGAGCATTCTTGGGAACCAAGAGCGGAATGCCGTCGGTGTGCCAAGGCATCTCATACCTACCTTTGGCGTCCTTGATTCCGCGCACGATCTTGGCCGTGATCGCGCCGTAAACATTCAATTTTGATCGGGAAAGAACTTCGCTCGTCATGATTGCCTCCTGCACAAAGCGGGAGCGCCCGAAGGGATTTTCCGGCGCTCCCGACTGCGCGGGTGGCGCTCAGACAGCAGCCCATGATTCGTGATGGACGATTACGCAAGCCGCGGCGCAAAAGAGCGCCATGTTGGGATGTTCTCCGTCCCAAATCTTGCGCGGCCTCGGCAGCCGCCCTTGCAGCTCTCCGATGCGCGTGGCGACAGCTTCAGCGACTTCCTGACGCGTTCGCGCAGGACCAAGAATGGCACTGATGTTCTCGCGCGTGTAACGGTGGACTGTGATGCCGCGCCGCTCGGCATGGACAACGATCGCGCGGCAGAGCCGGATTGTGCGTGCGACCCGCCGGGACATTTCGAACTCCTCAAGTGCGACTGCGACCGGTGCGTAACGCAACAGAATTCTGTCGACGCGCAGAAGCGCCTTGCTGTTGCCTCCCCTGATGTCGGTAGTGCCCCAGTCGAACGGTGAGAGGGGCGCGTCGAACACCACCCAGCCGAAGCCGCGTGAAGAAGGATGCAGCCCGAGCACGAGTTCATGGGGAGAGTTCATATTCAGAGATCGCCAAGCCGGCTGATAATGGCAGCAACATACGACCTGGCCTGGGCGCGGCTGGCAGGCACGACCTGCCCACACAGCTTTCGTGCGCGTTCAAGCGCATTCTGCTGCGCATTTGCGAGTAGGCCTGGAAACACCTCCCCCACCGGAACGTCGAGCACGAGCGCGCTCGCAAGCGCAACGGTGATGCTCGGCCGCTTCAAGCCGGCTTCGATTTCGGAAAGCAGGCTTTGCGACGTAAGGCCAATCAGATACGCAAGCTCCCGTTGCGAGAGTCCCGCGGTCTTGCGCAATTTCCGAAGGCGGCAGTGGTGTTTGGTCATAGGTGCTGCCGCCATATTTTCGCGAAACGCTTTCATGAAAAATAGGCGACGCAATATCTCCGGGAGCGATACCCATGGCGACTGCTTCTACTTTAGCGTGCCATGTCGGCATTGGGCGCCCCAGTGTCCCCAACACCTGGCGCTCTTACGACGATGTTGCCGTTGCTCTTGTGCAGCCTGAAGTCGTGTGCGCGCAGAATCCGCGCGGCATCGCGCGCTGTCACGATATTGCCTTCGATGCGATTGCCCGCATTCATACGCGCCGCGACCTCGCTCAATCGAACTTCAGTACGCGCCGAATTACGCATAGCTTCGGCTACCGCCGCGAACGCGCGGGATTCCGGCGTCTGGCGCTGCGCAGTGATTTCCGCGTTCCGGCGCAACAGCCGCTGACGTAGCTCTTCACGAGGTCCATTGTCGTCCATAAGCGATAGCAGCGAGAGCGCGGTCTGGTTGAGACGTGGCTCGATACCGACGATGGCACGTTCCGGATCGCTGGCGATGGTAAAGAGGTCCGTCAGGCGGAAGTGCAGAAGCCTGTTGCGCAAGGCAAGCGCTTCATCCTTGAGGCTGTTCGGCAGTTGGATGGGGATGTCGCCCCGCATGGCCCGACCGCCCATTTCCTCGGTCAGAAAGCGGCTCTCAAGCGCGCGATCCCGAAATGAGCCGCGCATGGACACGATTTTGGGTCCGAACACCCGAAACGCGGCTGGATTGAATTCCTTCAGCCGGTTCTGCACGCTTCGCAACACGGGCAACCCTTTCACCGTGCCGTTGTTGAGGATCTTCACGATATCCGCGGACTTGTCGGAAAATCTCAGGTCGGCCTCGTCGAGAACCAGGGTCCCGCCGAAACTGTCGAGCGTGTGGAAGATCGGCGATACGGTCGAGGCGCCCGAGGCAAAGAAGCCTTTGTACGAGACCGACCCCATTGCGATCAAAGCGCGCGTCTTGCCGGTCCCGAAATCTCCCCTGAAGCGCAAATAAGGCAGTTCATTGAAGGCGTCGTACACCCAGCTGAGAAGCACATAATGTGCGGCGATCTGCACAAAGCCGGGCGAAAGGTCGACATAACGGTTGAGATAGGTGACGATATCCTTGAGAAGCTCACGTTTCCCGCCGCTCGTGAACGGCCGCGAGGCAAGCACAACGCATTCGTTGCGGATGAGATTGTTTGTCGCCGAGTATGGGACGAGCACTTGCCCCGCTGGCGTCTTGAAGCTCTCCACTACCGAGATCGTACCTGCTTGCACGACCGCGAGCGCCGTCTTGCCCTTCGAAACATCATAGACCAGCTCGACGATCACATCGTCCGCGACGCGTGATACTGTCGGACTAACATCAAGATTTCGTTCCTTCATACTCCAAGCATAACTGTGGCTACAATTCGCGGTAGGCGCGGGATTAGCGCTGCAGGAGATGTCCCCATCGAATTCGAGAGGAATTGGATAGCCGATGAGCTCCAGACATTCGACATGTGTACAGTCGTACCCACCGCTTTTTACAGATCGAGATGATCCCGAACTTCACACGCACAAGCCGAGATATCCTCGGATGTGTTTCTGCGGATGATCGGGGATGTGGGGACGTGGGGACGAGCATTCACAAGCAGGCAGCATCAAGACCGCCGGCATGGCGGTCTTGATGTCGGCTGTCACTTTTCTCCGTACGGTCCTGGCTGATAAATCGCAGGCGACGGTCGTGGACCGGTTGCCCGCGGGTTGCCCAAAAAGTGACGAAACCGGATTATTTCTGAGTGCCGTTGAACACGAATCCGAATGGACCTAGCGGCGGAATCCCCTTGCATTTGAGCGACTTCTTCAGGCTTTTCGCGGTCTATTTTCAATTCGTGCAGAACCGACCGAAGAGTTTGTGGATAACTATTGCAGGGGTATCGCGGCTGTCGTCACGCCGCTTCGCGCATTTCATTTCGATTTGCATCAGCAAGACTCTTTTGCGACTCCGAATTTGCTTGAGCTTTTTTTCGTTGCATCTCGATCCAGCGGTTGACCACCGGTTGCCCAGCAACGGGAGGTGTCGCGTTTCCCGGATCGAGAAGCTCGATCGCAGAGCGCAAGCTGGAAGGCGCCACATGCGCGTAGCGCATGGTCGTGGCGATATCGCTGTGTCCAAGCAATGTCTGCACTGTATTGAGTGGAACGCCCTGCATCGACAGCTGTGTCGCGAAGGTGTGCCGCAATACGTGCCACGTGATTCTGCGCAGGCCGGCACTCTTACACGCCCTCGCCAATATGCAGTTCAGGCTTGTCCACCTGAAGGGCTTCCCGCGGAGATCGGTGAACACGAACCCCTGGCGCTTTCTGCGGGCGAACAGGATCGCATAGACCTCCGCATCGAGAGGAATGTGACGCTCGCGATTGCCTTTAGGCGAATCGAGGGTGCGAGTTTGGTCGCAAAGCGAGTGCATGACGGTCATTGATCGGTTTTGCCAGTCGATGGACGTCCATTGCAGCGCCTTCAGCTCTCCCTGCCGCATCCCGGTTCGCAGCGTCGTCAATATCAGTTCGCGAACGAGTCCGTTTGTATGACTCAGGAGCAAGTTCGCCTCCTCCTCCGACAGAAAGTCTGTGTGCCGCGGCCGCGGTTTGAGTGGCTTGATGACGGGCGGCGGAACGGCAAGGAGCCCCCAGGCATACGCCGTCTTGAGACATGTCCTTAGCGTTGCCAGCCTTTCATTGATGGTCGCATTCGTTATTCCCGTTTCGATTTGGCGGGCCTTGAAGCGGTCGATATCGCGTAGCGAGATGTCTGCGAGCCGTTGTCGGCCGAAGAACGGGACGAGCGCCGCCGACAGGATATACATTTTCGACTTTCTCGTCGCCGGCTTATTGTTGACGTTGACGTAGTCTTTGAACCATCTTTCTACGAACGACGAGAACAGCGGGTTTTCGCTCCCGTCGGCTCCATCATTCTCGATTGTTTCTCCGCGGGCGAGCTTCTGCCGCAAAACGGCTTCGTAGGCTTGCGCGCCCGCGCGCGTATTCTCCGGACTGCGTTTTCGGTAACGTGTGTGGCCGAACCGGAAATCGACCCACCAGGATTTTTTGATGATGCGTACTGCCATAGTTCATGTCAGCCGATGGACTCCACCCGCCGTTTGACGATGTAAGCGCGAAGGTCGCTTCGTGCGAAGCGTAAACTCCCGCCGACTTTGATAAAGGACATGAGCCGGCGCTGCTGTAGCCGTCTTACGCCCGTCACCGAGATCTTTAGGAATTTCGCCGTCTCCGCGACGGTCAGGAGTTCATCGGTATTATCGATGTCAAAGGACCGTACGGACCCGGCGTCGGTGCCGACGGGCAAAGATATTCTATCACGCCGGTTGGGAGCCGACGCTCGCCGCAATTCATTCCGTCTTTCCATATTTGCCGGCCAAATGCCGTTCGATGATATCGAGCCTCCTGCCGATACGGATGAGTTCGCTCGATTGCAGCTCAAGCGTCGCATGCATTTCGAGGAGCTGAACGTAGAGAAGATCGCCCACTCGCGGAATCAAAACCTGCTCGCACAGCTCACGAAAATTGTCTTTGGTCATATGCGAACATGATGAGTTCGGCCTTGCTCGGTCCCTAGGCGACGCAATATCGCCACGGGAGATTTACTGCGATCTCATGCCACTTTCGGTGCTCATCCCCACGTCCCCACATCCCCGGAATTGGCACGGCGTTCCGTTCAGGCGCGGCGACATTCAGCAAGCCGCGCCGTACCGCGGAATGCCGATGCCGGTCCGCATCAAACAAAGCACTATCCACCTGACGGGGCGCATTGCACGGGTGGCGCCAATCGCAAGCGGAGATAATTCCAAGCCTACGGCCGAAACATACATTGCGCGACACTGGCGTTATGCGCTCATCCGACATTTCGTATTTTGCGCGAACCAATCATCGCAATCAACGCGCCGCCTTTGGTATCAAGCAAGCGGATCGCCTTTCGCATATGTATGTGATTGGCAAGACGGGCACCGGCAAATCAACGCTGCTCGAAACGCTAGCCTGGCAAGATTTCGAGGGAGGCCGGGGCTTCGCGCTCGTGGATCCGCATGGCGACCTCGCGGAGGAGCTCGCCACCCGGATGCAGAACGCCAATCCCGCCCGCCTTGTCTATTTAAATGCCTGCGATCCGTGGCTCATGTATGGCTACAACCCCGTCCGCCGCGTCCGCGACGACAAAATCCCGCTGGCGGTGTCCGGCATGCTGGAGACTTTCAAGAAAATCTGGCCCGACGCGTGGGGCGTGCGCATGGAGCATGTCTTCCGGAACACGCTCTACGCCCTGATCGAACGCGATGGATCGAAGTTGCCCGACATCCTGCGCCTTTACACCGATGAGGATTACCGCGAGGACATTGTGCGCGCCATCCGCAACGAGACCGTCAAACGCTTCTGGATGGAGGAATTCGCGAACTATCCGGCCCGGCTGCGCGCCGAATTCGTCGCCCCCATCCAGAACAAGCTTGGGGCGCTTCTCTCCGATCCCGTGCTCTACCGCATTCTGGTCGAGCCTGAGATCGACCTGCGCTTTCGCAGGATCATGGACGAAGGCCTGGTTCTCATCGTCAACATCCCGAAAGGCAAGCTGGGCGAAGAAAGCGCTGTTCTTTTGGGTAGCCTCCTTGTGTCCACGATCGGGCTTGCGGGCTTCAGCCGCGCGGACATGGACGAACAGAGCCGCCGCCCCTTCTTCCTCTATCTCGACGAATTCCACAATTTCACGACGCTCATGCTCGCCAATATGATGAGCGAACTGCGCAAATACGGCGTGGGGCTCATTCTGGCGCATCAATATCTGCATCAGCTCGAGCCTGACATCCGCCATGCCGTGCTCGGCAATGCCGGCACAATCGTATCATTCCGTGTGGGACCCGAAGACGCATTTCTGCTGGCCGATGAATTTCAGCCCAAATTCGGCGTACTCGACATTCTCAATCTCCCCAACCGTTCGATCTATCTGAAGCTCATGATCGACGGCACGCCTTCCCTGCCCTTCAGCGCAAACACGATCACACTTGAATCGCTCTGAATACGCACGGATGCGCGCGCATCGCCCGCGGAGATATTCCCGTCCCTACTGCGATGGTCAGCCAGACCCGATCATTACCTGCGGATCGCGTTCTTTGCAGATCTGATGCCCGCGATCCCCGCGGCCGCATCGACAATCCCAACTTCAGGAGAACCTCATGAGCAACAAGCTCAAGACGATACCGCTTTGCCAACTGAAACCCTCGAAGACGAACGTTCGCAAGACAAATCGGAGTGCCGATATCGAGCAGCTCGCAGCCAGCATCCAGGCGAACGGCCTTCTCGAAAACCTTGTCGTCAAGCAGTCGGAGAACGGCGACGGCGAATCATACGAAGTCGTGGCCGGCGGACGACGCCTTGCCGCCCTCAAGCTCCTTGCCAAACGCAAGAAGCTCGACCGCGACCAGCGTATTCCCTGTCTCGTCGTCGATGCCGACGCCGCCATCGAAGTCTCGCTCGCGGAGAACTTCGAGCGCCTGCCGCTTCATCCCGCCGACCAATGCGATGCGTTCCTCGCACTTCAGCGCGCAGGAAGGGCGCCCGAAGACATTGCTTCGCGTTTCGGCATTACCATCCGCTTCGTCGAGCAAAGGTTGAAGCTCGCCAGCATCTCGCCGAAGCTGGTCGCGGATTTCCGCGCGGGCGCAATGTCTCTCGAGCAACTGACCGCATTCACCGTGTCGGACGACTGGGCGGCCCAGGAGCGGGTCTGGTCGGAACGGTCGCAAGACCAGGTACAGGCGTCCGTCATCCGCCGCCACCTCACAGTCGCGTTGGTCGACGCAAGCGATCCGCGAGCACGTTTCGTGGGCGTGGCAGCCTATGAGGCAGCAGGCGGCATGATCGTCCGCGATCTCTTCGACGCGGAGGACGGCGGATATTTCCAGGACAGCGTTCTCCTCGACCGCCTCGTCTCGGAAAAGCTCTCTACCGCGGCGGCGCCTGTTCTCGCCGAAGGCTGGCGCTGGGTCGAAGTCCATGCCGACCTTTCGCATCTCGAACTTCACCGCTTCGGGCGTGCGAGACGTATCGATATCGCCCTCGGCGGGGAGGATGAAGCCCGCCTTTCGGAACTGGGTTCGCGTTACGACGAACTCGTCTCCGAGCTCGGCGAAGGCGAGGAAAGTCCCGAACTCGAGAAGGTCGCGCTGGAGATCGAGGCCCTGGAAGAAAGGAAGGAAGGCTGGGATCCCGAGGACATGCACGACGCGGGCGCCGTCGTCACATTGGGACCGGACGGCGAGCCGGAAATCGTTCGCGGACTCCTTAAGCCGGGTGGCGCGAACACCACGCAGCCGGCAAAGCGGCGGCAGAAGAAAGAGGCGAACGGCTATTCGGAACCTGTTCTTCTCGATCTCTCCGCCCACCGTACGGCCGCACTTCGGGAGGTTCTCGCCCGCGATCCGGAGGCCGCGCTGACGGCGCTTCTCCATGCATTGCTGGGCCAGGTCTTCTATGACGGCGTGGGCGCATCCTGCCTATCGATCTCGGCCTCGTCGCCGGACCTCGACCGCGCATCTCCAGGCGTGGCGACAAGCAGAGCAGGCGTCGCCCTCAAGGCGCGTCATGCGTTTTGGACCGAGAGGCTTCCGGCCGGCGAGAAGTGCTGGGAATGGCTCACGGGACTTGATGGAACCGAGCGCCTTTCGCTTCTGGCATACTGCATCTCGACAAGCGTCAATGCGCTCGACGGCAGGCTCGCGAAAGCAGGGGATGCAGCCGACGCCCTCGGTCGCGCAACCGGTCTCGATATGCGCGTATGGTGGCGGCCGACGGAAGCAGAGTTCTTTAGCCGACTCACCAAGACGGAGATCCTGGCAGCCGTTACCGAAGGCGCGTCGCAACAGGCGGCTCGCCGGCTTGCGGATCACAAGAAGGACCGAATGGCGAAAGAGGCTGAAAGGCTTCTTGTCGACAGCGGCTGGCTCCCTCCGTCTCTCAAATACACCGAAACGGAGGCCCTGGAACGGTCAGCGGCCGAGTAAAAACGAGGCCGGCACGATAGTGCCGGCCTTTTTCTTTTGGGCTTCGGACCTTAGCGGATCGTGTTTCGCGTTCGACCCCCGGCCGCGCATCTCCGGGCCTCTGGTATTCCAAGAGCGGCATTTGACGTCCGTTCGCGTGGTATACTCCAGGACATGCCCACTGCTCCCTTGCCGGTTGAGGACGTCCAGAACATCGCTGCGCGGGTCATCCGATCGCACCTCGCGAATCCAGCCTTCCGAATCTTTCTGTTCGGTTCCCGCGCCGCGGGCATGGCGCGGCAGCAGTCCGATATCGACATCGGAATCGAAGGTCCGTCGCCCGTTCCCTTCGAGACCATGACGGCCATTGCCGAAGAGCTTGAAGACCTGCCCAGTCTCTACTCTATCGACGTCGTCGACTTCCGGCGAGTGCCGGAACGGTTTCGGCAGGTCGCAAACAAACGCCGCAATCTCGATGCGCAACCTCTATGACGAAGGCAGCCTCACTTCGTCAGGATTTTATAAAAGCTATCGCCCGACTTGAAGACGCCGTCGATCTGCCCAAGGACGCGATCGTGCGGGATTCTGCGATCCAGCGCTTCGAAATCGCATTTGAACTCTGCTGGAAGTTCCTCAAGGCCTTTCTTGAAGAGAACCATAACAGCTGCTGCAGTTCGCCGCAGAGCTGTTTCCGCGCGGGATTCAAGCAAGGCGTTATCGGCGATGATCCCTTCTGGATCGACCTGGCGAAGCTGCGCAACTACACGGTCCACACCTATAACGAGTCTCTGGCTGACTACGTTTACGAGCAATTGCCGGAAGCTCTCCGGCGATTTCGAGAAGTTCTCGTCGGCGCTACAGAATCAGTCTGATTCCGGGACTATCGCCCGGGGCGATGTTTCCACGCCTATCCGGATTGAGCGCCAGACCTGATCATGATTTGGGCACCGACGCGTACCTTTGTCGGCAACCGGAGCCTATAAGTTTGTCTCAGCCGGTTAACGGCCGATCGTTGGTTTCTCCACCGGCCGCCGCGCTTCAATCCTGGAGCGCGGCATGCGTTGGAGAAACACGATGTCGGAAGACGATACCGATCGCACGGCAAAAGTCCGGGCACTCAACGACAAGCTTCGTCGAGAGGTTATGGGCGGACAGATTCTGATCACTCCGGGCGTCGCAGCTCTCGGTCCCGAGAAAGTCGTCCACATCTGGGAGACCGTGGCGAGATTCGAAACCTTCACCGAAGACAACGACCCCCATGGCGAGCACGATTTCGGATCATTCGAATTCGAAGGCGCGTCCGTCTTGCGGAAGATCGACTACTACGACTCCAGTCTCGAATTCGGATCGGACGATCCCGCTGACCCCGACAAGACGACCCGCGTGCTTACGATCCTGCTTTCGGAGGAGTACTGAGGATGATCGCGAAACTGGACGAACTCGTCGCCTCGGAGGGCTATGCCGCGCTCGACGAACTTCTCGAAGCGGTTGTTGGCGACAGCATTTCGCCGGGCATCTGCATGAATCCCGGGCGTCACTACACAACCGAGGTCGAACCCGATCAAGTACATGGCTATTGCGAAGCGTGCGGCACACAGACCGTAAAGGCCGCTCTGATGCTTGCAGGGATCATTTAGCGATTCCGAGCCCGCGCTTTGGCGCGGGCTCTTCTTCGTCCGTCAGCCCATTGGAAGAGGCCTGGTGCGCGCCTGCTGCGCGATGTCGCATAACAGCGCTTCCTAGCATCGCGTTCTGTATACCCAGATGTATACCCGAAGCATTTTGGACGATTTCCTCGACTTCGAGTTTTGCTTTAACCCATTGAAATCATTGGCGAGCCCGGATGGGATTGAACCATCGACCCTCTGATTAAAAGTCAGATGCTCTACCGCTGAGCTACGGGCTCCCCGCCAAGGGCCGCGGACCATAGTTGCGCAGTCCGGTGGGGTCAACAATCGGCTTCAAATATCGGCCGTATCGTCCACAGTTTCGCGGGCGTAAGCCTCGAAAACGAGGCTTGCGAAGGCCTCGAGCCGGTCTTCCGCGATGGCGCCGCGCAAACCCGCCATCAGGTCCTGATAGAAGGCCAGATTGTGCCAGGTCAGCAACATCGAGGCGATGATCTCCTTCGCCTTCACGACATGGTGCAGATAGGCGCGGCTGAAATTGCGGCAGGCGGGGCAGCGGCAACCGGAATCGAGCGGCGCCGGATCTTCGGCGAATCGCGCATTGCGCAGGTTCAGCGGACCTTCGCGCGTAAAAGCCTGCCCATTGCGGCCGGAGCGTGTGGGCAACACGCAATCGAACATATCGATGCCGCGCATCACCGCGCCCACGATATCGTCGGGCTTGCCCACGCCCATCAGATAGCGCGGGCGATCCGTGGGCAGCAGCGGAACGATCCCATCGAGCGTCTCGAACATGGCGACTTGCGGTTCGCCCACCGCAAGCCCGCCCACGGCATAGCCGTCGAAGCCGATCTCGATCAACTCGCCCGCAGAACGCGCGCGCAGATGGGGAAAGATTCCGCCCTGCACGATGCCGAAACAGGCATGGCCTGGCTGCTCGCCGAACGCGGCTTTGGAGCGCTTCGCCCAGCGCATCGAAAGCGCGAGCGATTTTTCGATTGCGGCTTCGGTTGCAGGGAAGGCGGGACATTCATCCAGCACCATTTGGATATCGGAGCCGAGCAGACGCTGTATCTCCATCGCGCGCTCGGGACTGAGGAATTCCTCCGCACCATCGACGTGCGACTGGAAGCGCACGCCTTCGTCGGTGATCTTGCGCAGCTTCGAAAGCGACATCACCTGGAAGCCGCCGGAATCGGTAAGGATCGGCCGTTCCCAGCCCATGAATTTGTGAAGTCCACCCAGGCGCGCGATGCGTTCGGCGCCCGGCCGGAGCATCAGGTGATAGGTGTTGCCGAGAAGGATGTCTGCGCCAGTTTCGCGCACGGACTCCGGCAGCATCGCCTTGACGGTCGCGGCCGTGCCCACCGG
>Ga0302325_10005814_pt1 | contig 27930 bp, 30 predicted proteins | sample Palsa_T0_2_FD_201948 | JGI IMG/M metagenome (GOLD analysis project Ga0302325, IMG submission 201948) | Peat permafrost microbial communities from Stordalen Mire near Abisko, Sweden - Palsa_T0_2 | ecosystem: Environmental > Terrestrial > Soil > Palsa > Peat permafrost | place: Sweden: Abisko... | reverse complement strand
GAGCAGCCGCTGGCCGGTTCGCACCTCTATGAGTCCTCTGAGCACCACGAGGTCTGGGTTCGTAGCGGCAGGCCGGCGGTGGTGGTCGAGCTTCACCACACGCTGTTCTTGCTGCCCGCCCCCCCTGCGTTGGTGTGGCGGCACCTGTCCGAGGGTGCGCGACCGATCGAGGTGGCCGGGACGCGAGTCGACACGCCCGGAGTTGCCGCATCCGCGCTGATCGTGGGCCTGCACGCCGCGCATCACGGGAGCGGCTTCGGCAAGCCCATCCAGGATCTCGAGCGGGCGCTGGAACGGGTGGACTTCGAGACCTGGCGGGCCGCCGCGGCGCTCGCGCACGAGCTTGGCGCCGCGGCGGAGCTCGCCGTGGGATTGTGTTTGGCTCCCGGCGGGGTTGATTTGGTGGAGCGGCTTGGGCTGTCGCCGCGGGCCGCTTCGCGTTCTGTGCGCCTGAAGGCGGGCACCCCCCCGGACACCGCGCTGGGGATCGAGCGGCTGCTCACCACCCGCGGTGTGCGCGCCCGACTGGTGCTGCTCGCGCACGAGCTCGTGCCATCGCGTGCATTCATGCGCGTGTGCTATCCGCTCGCGCGCCGTGGCCGCTTGGGTCTGATCTGTGCCTACGCGCAGCGACCGTGGCGCCTCGCGGTCCTGCTTCCGCGCGGAGCGCGGGCGTGGCTGATAGCGGCGCGGGCGCCGGCTGAGAGCTCGCCGCCGCGGGGATCCTGATGGCCCGGGCGCGGATGCTGGTCGTCAACGCGGACGATTTCGGGCTCTCACCCGGCGTGAACGAGGGGATCATCGAAGCCCACGCGAACGGGATCGTGACGAGCACGAGCCTGATGGTGCTCGAACGTGCCAGCGGTGACGCCGCCCGCTCGGCCGCCGGGCACCAAGCTCTATCGATCGGGCTTCATTTCGTCGACGATGGCAGTGCCGACCTCGACGACCCGGACCAGGCCGCACGGAGCTTCCGCGCGCAGCTCGAGCGGTTCCGGGAGCTCACCGGCCGTGACCCGACGCACGTCGACTCCCACCACCACGTGCACACCTGGTCCCGCGCACGACTGGCGACGTTCTCCAGGCTCGTCGAACCGCTCGGCGTTCCCCTGCGGGGCCAGGGGCGTGTCGCGTACGTCGGCGCGTTCTGGGGGCAATGGGAGCCCGGCGTGACCAAGCTCCGCCACGTCCGCCGTCCATTCCTGCTCCACCTGATCCGAGCCAAAGTCCGCGACGGATTCACCGAGCTCGGGTGCCATCCCGCCCGGATCACCGGAGACTTCAGCTCAAGCTACCTCGACGAGCGCGCCGTCGAGCTCGCCACGCTGACCGAGCCCGGGCTGCGCGAGGCCGTCACAGCGCTCGGGGTCGAAATCGTGAGCTTTCATGCGTATTTGGCAGGCCCCCCTACAATGCTCCTCTGATGCCGGGCGCGGGCACCTCCTTGGTCGTTGACGCTTCTCATGTCGTTCATGAGACGATTGATGGCGAAGCGATCCTGATTCATTTGGGGACGGGCACCTATTACAGCCTTGACGGTGTGGGGGCGGAGGTGTGGACGCTGGTGGCTGCCGGCGTGGATGTGGACGCGTTGCTTTCGGCTGGGAAGGCGCGCTATGACGGCGATCCGGTCGAGATTGAACGGGGCCTGTCGAATCTGTTGGCGGAGTTGCTGCGCGAGGGGCTCGTGATCGAGGATGAGTCGCAGCCAGTCGCAGATTCGCCGGAGCTCCCCTCCGAACGGGTCCCGTTTGTCGTGCCTGTCCTGCACACCTACGCCGACATGCAGGAGTTCATGCTCGTCGATCCACTGCGCGAGGTCGACGAGGTCGCCGGCTAGGCGAATGCCGAGACTGGCCGAGGCGGCGCTCCCGTCGTTCTATGCCGCCGCGGCCCGCGAGTACGACCTTGCGGCCGAGCGTACGGGTGTGGTGGAGGTTGATCTGCGGTTCGCTGATCGCCGGGTGCGGCTGCGCTTCGCCGGCGCCGAGCTGGCGGATGCTCTGCTCGGGGCGCTGGCTGCGCGCAGGGACGACGGTGGCGGCGAGGTGGACGCCACGATCGCCCTGTGGGAGGCACGGGCCCGTCCGGCGGGCTCGCTCCCCTTCCCGTGGCCGGTGGCGGACGTGGGGCCGGGAGGGCTCGTGCGCGGGTCCGACTTCTCCCGGGTGCTGGCGGTCCACGAGACCTACTCGGACACGGTGACGCTCGTCGACGCTGCCGAACGCGCGGTGCTGCATCGCGTGCCCCACTGCGGGGCGGTTCCGTGGTGGGAGCGGGCAGCGCCGCTGCGGCCCGCGCTGTTCTGGGCGCTCGGTGGGGAAGGTCGCCACCTTGTGCACGCTGGCGCCGTGGGGGACGATCGCGGAGGAGTTTTACTGGCGGGAGCCCGGGGTTCGGGCAAGACCACGGTGGCGCTGGCTGCGCTTCAGCATGGACTCGGGTTCGTCGCTGACGACTACCTGCTGCTTCACGCGAACGAGGAGCCGAAGGCCGTCTCGCTGTACGGCACGGCCAGCATTTCCGGGGCGCCAGATGCCCAAGCGAAGACCGTCGTCGACGTCACCTCGCTGATGCCCGATTCGCTGCGTCAGTCGCTGCCCGTACGCGCGGTAGCGGTGCCGCGGATCTGTGGCGGCCGTGCCCGTCTGCGTCACCTGAGCCCGGCTGAGGCGTTGCGGGCGTGGGCGCCCACGACCGTCTTTCAGATGCCGTTTGACGATGGCGCTGCGCTGGCGTCGCTCGCGGCCGTCGTGCGCCGGGTTCCCTGCTTCGCGTTGGATGTGGGGGACGACGGGGCCGAGCTCGCGGACGCCGTGGAGCAGGTGCTGGAGCGAACGGCGCAATGAGTGAGAGGCTCGTCTCGCCACGACTGGCTGAGGCGACGCTCCCGTCGTTCTATGCCGCTGCGGCCGGCGAGTACGACCTTACGGCCGAGCGCACGGGTGTGGTGGAGGTTGATCTGCGGTTCGCTGATCGCATGGTGCGGCTGCGCTTCGCCGGCGCCGAGCTGGCAGATGCCCTGCTCGGAGCGCTGGCTCCGCGCCACGACGACGGTGGCGGCCATGTGCACGCAACGCTCGCCGTGTGGGATGAGCACGCGTGTCCCGCCGGATCCCGGCCATTTCCGTGGCGGCTGGCGGATATTGGGCCGGGAGGGCTCGTGCGGGGGTCTGACGTCGACCAGGTGGTGGCAATCCACGAGACCGCGTCGGGCGCGCTGACACTGGTTAACCGTGCCGGGCGCTCGGTGCTGCATCGCGTGCCCCACTCCGCAGCGGTGCCGTGGTGGGAGCGGGCAGCGCCGCTGCGACCCGCATTGTTTTGGGCCCTGCGCGGAGAGGGACGCCATCTCGTGCATGCTGGTGCCGTCGGGGACGATCGCGGGGGCGTGCTGCTGGCCGGAGCCAGCGGTTCGGGGAAGACCACGGTGGCGCTGGCTGCGCTCGTTCACGGCCTCGGCTATGTCGCCGACGATTACGTGCTGCTGCACGCTGTGAGCGAGCCGGCGGCCATCTCGCTGTACCGCACGGCCAAGCTGGACGACGGCCACCTGGCCCGCTTCACCACGCTCGCCGCCGCGGCGAGCTTTCCGCCCCCCTCCGCGGTCGAGGAGAAGGCCGTGGTCGATGTGGCCGCGAGCATGCCCGGTTCGCTGCGCGCGTCGTTGCCGGTGCGCGCGGTGATGGTGCCGCGCATCCGTGGCGGCCGTGCCCGGTTGAGGCGCGTGAGCCCGGCTGAGGCGCTGCTCGCGCTCGCGCCCAGCACCGTGTTGCAGTTGCCGTTTGATGATGGCGCCGCGCTGGCGTCACTCGCGGCCGTCGTGCGCCGGGTTCCCTGTTTCGCGTTGGACGTGGGCGACGACGTGGCCGAGCTTGCCAGTGCGGTGGAGCAGGCGCTGGAGCAGGCCGCGCCATGACGCGACGCCGGTCCCACGCCGCCAGCCCTCACGTGGCCACGGACGGCGCGTCGGGTTGGGTCAATCTCAGCTTGGATTGCGGATGCGGACCCCGCTCCCAGTCCTCGCTGACGCGCGCCTGCAGCCGATACCTGGCCGCCAGCGCGATCAGCGTTTCCGGGCGGTAGTAGAAGTCCTCACGCAGGACGTGATGCTCGGTGCGCGCGGTCGCGTTGAAGGTGAAGTCGAAGAATCCGCCCGGCGCCATGATCCGCCCGACGTGCTGCAGGCACTCGTCGATCACTTCCATCGGCGAATGCGAGAACACGCTGTGCGCGTGCACGACGTCAAACGAATGATCGGGCAGGAAGCCGAGCTTCAGGTCCTTGACCAGGGCCAGCCGCGGGAGCTTGGCCTGCAGGTCGTAGTCAGCGATGGTCTCCAGCGCCGCGAGCAGGATGTCGGGCGAGATGTCGATCCCGTAGTAGTCCCCGGCGTCCAGGTAGTCGATGAACAGCCGCCCGGCGCGCAGATTGCCACACCCGATGTCAAGCATCCGCATACCCGGCTCCAGGCCGTGACCGAGCAGGTAGTCGAACTGCATCTGACCGAGTCTGAGCCACGACGCGCGGCTCGCGTTGCGGCCACCCACCGCAGCCTCGGGACCGCGCGAGATATCCGAGCGCATGATCGCGCAGTAGTAGCTGATGTGGTCGCGGGTCTGCATCCTGAGCCGGAGGTCTCGGGCCCAGCGTCGCGCGTAGGGCAGGATCCGGCCCGGATGCCGCGCCGCATACATAGCCAATCTTGTCGGTGACCCGCACGCGTCCGCAGGCATCGAGCGCGGCGTCAGCCAGCGGGCGCAGGCGCGCGATCTCGTCATTCGCAGGTCGCTGGTCGCTGGTCGGGAAGCACAGCCAGTTCCCGAGAACCGAACGAGCGCTCGCGATCGGCCCGTGACTGAGGCGGCTCATTGAGTTGCATGCGGCCCGTAGCGCACTATAAACTCGCGAGCCGCATGGCCGCCGCATTGCGCGTCAATCCCACCCACGCAGTTTACGAGACGATCGATGGCGAGACGATCCTGATCCATCTCGGGACCGGTAGCTATTACAGCCTGGACGGTGCCGGTTCGGAGGCCTGGGAGTTCCTGGCGCCGGGCGCGACGCGCGGGTCGCTACTCGCAGCTGGTCGAGTGCGCTATCACGGCGACCCGCTCGAGATCGAGATGGGTCTGTCCAGTCTGGTCGACGAGCTGCTCCGGGAGGAGCTGCTCGTCGAGCTCGACGCAGCGGTGGATGAGGAAACTCAGGCATCCCTTCCGGCCGGACAGGTGCCGTTCACCGTTCCGATGCTGCAGACGTACACCGACATGCAGCAGTTCATGCTCGTCGACCCGCTTCACGAGGTCGATCAGGTCGCCGGTTGGCCGCACGTCGGTGCCGCCTGAGACCCCGGCTCGTCTCGGTCGTGATGACGGCCTTCGACGAGGAGGCCTACATCGGCGATGCCATCACGAGCGTGCTCGGCCAGACGTACCGGTCGTTTGAACTGATAGTCGTGGACGATGCGTCGTCGGATCGCACCGCGGCAATCGCGGCCGACTTCGACGAGGTGCGCGTCGTGCGGCGCCCCATCCGTGGCGGATTCGCCGCCGCCCGCAACACTGGGCTGGCCGAGGCTCGCGGCGAGTACTGGACGATCTTCGACGCCGACGACGTGATGCCGCGGGAGCGTCTGGCTGTCCAAGTTGCCTTTCTGCGTGCGAACCCGTCGCTCGGGATGGCCCTCGGCCTGACCGAGGCGTTCGTCAACCCCGGAGAGCGGCGACCGCCGCATTGGAACCCGGCTTGGGACGCCGGACCTTTCCCGGCCTGCGCGGGGACGATGATGGCGCGGCGCGAGGTGTTCGATCTCATCGGCCCATATGACGAGCGCCTTCCGGTGTCCGCGGATGTCGAGTGGCTGGCTCGTGCCAAGGACGCCGGCGTCCGGGCCGGCCGGATCGACGCGGTGTGCCTGCACCGCCGCATCCACGCCGGCTCGTCCAGCAGCGATCACGATCAGATCCGCGCCGTGCTGCTGCGAGTGCTGCGGGAGTCGGTGCACCGGAGGCGCGAGGCGCGTGTCGCTGGCTGACCAGCCTGTGGTGCTGGCTCGACCCGACCGACCGGAGCTGCTCGCCGTCCGGTTGCGCTTTGCCGAGATGCGGGTGCGTGTGGCGTTCCTCTGTCCCGCAGCGGCGGACGGACTGCTGCCGGCGCTGGCCCATGCACTCGACGCGCCACCTGGGCCTCATGACGCCACGATCACGGTACGGCGGCGCATCGACAACGTCGCGGCGCTGCACTGGTGGGAGCGGGCAACGCCACTGCGGTTGCCGCTGACGCACGTTCTCGGCGGCGACGAGCGACGGGTCGTCCACGCGAGCGTCGTCGGCGACGAGCGCGGCGGGCTGGCGCTCGTCGGGCCCCCGAATTCGGGGAAGACGACGACGGCGATGGCGGCGGTTCACGGCGGACTCGGGTTCGTGGCCGACGACTACGTCCTGCTCCGGGCTGGCGCGCCGTTCGAAGCCATCTCCCTGTACTCGACCGCGTGCGTCCGCTCCGGCTCCGACGGCGGGACCAAGCAGGTCGTCGACGTAGGTTCGCTGCGGGCAGACGCACTGCGTCGAAGGCTGCCGCTGCGCGGTGTGGCCATCGCGCGGATGTCCGGCTGTGAGAGCCGGTGGCGGCGGGTGGCGGCGGCGGTCGCCCTGCGGGCATGGGCGCCGACGACAGCGCTCCTGATGGCCGGGGAGCACGGCGCCGCGTTGCCGCTGCTGGCTGCGGTTGTCCAATCGGTTCCCTGCTACTCGCTCGCCGTCGGAGACGATCCGTCCGAGCTCGCGGCGGCCGTGAACGAGATGCTCGACCAGTGCGCGTCGCGATCGTGACCGGCGAGCTCGTCTCCGTCGTAATGCCGGCCTTCAACGAGGAGAGGTTCATCGCCGAGGCTGTCGCGAGCGTGTTCGCGCAGACCTACCCGTCATTTGAGCTGATTGTCGTCGACGATGGGTCGACCGATCGGACCGCGGCCGTCGCAGCGGCGTTCGACGGGGTCAGGATCGTGCGGCGACCGGCTCGTGGCGGCCCGGCCGCCGCCCGCAACACTGGCCTGGCAGAGGCCCGGGGCGAGTTCTGGACGATATTCGACGCCGACGATGTGATGCCACCGGAGCGTCTCGCAGTCGGTGTCGCTTGCCTTCAGGCGAACCCGTCGATCGCGCTGGTCCTAGGACTGGCTGAGGCTTTTCTGCTGCCGGATGAGCCGCGACCATCTCACTGGAACCCGGCATGGGACGACGGTCCCTATCACGGGCATCCCGGAACCGGGCTGAGCCACCGAGCCGTGCTCGATCAGGTCGGCCTGTTCGACGAGTCGCTAACGCTCGGTTCTGACATGCAGTGGCTGGCGAGGGCCAAGCTCGCCGGTGTCCTCATCGCCCAGATCGATGAGCTCTGCCTGCGATACCGGATCCACGCCGGGAACATCACCTCCGATGTCCATGCGAACCGGGCGAACATGTTGACCGCGCTGCGGACTGCCCGGATGTTCGCCGCGACCCGTCCCGCCGGTGGGTGAGCCACCGCCGACCAGCTCGTCGGTGACGACGGTCGGGGCGGCGATTCCGGTCTGCAACGGAGCGGCGTACCTAGGCGACACGCTACGCAGCGTGCTCGGCCAGAGCGTTTCGCTCGCCGATGTCGTCATCGTTGACGACGGGTCCTCCGACGGTAGCGCCGCGGTTGCGTCGGCGTTTGGACCGCCGGTGCACGTTATCCGCCAGCCGCATCTGGGCGTGGGCCCGGCGCGCAGCCGGGCGGTCGAGACGGTACGCGGAGACGTGATCGTCCTGCTTGACGCTGACGACCTGCTGACGGAGGTCAGCATCGCCTCTCGCCTGCGCGTGCTCGAGCAGCGCCCCGAGGTCGATCTTGTGTTCGGCTACGTGCGGACGTTCGCCGAGATCGGGCCGAACGGACCGATCGCGTTGGACGAATCGCGCCCGGCTCACCTGGCCGCGTCGATGCTCGTGCGGCGGCTCGCCTACGAGCGGGTTGGTGGCTTTCGCGCTGGCGTGAGGGCCGAAGGCCTCGATTGGCTGCTCCGCGCCCATGAGCTTGACTTGATCCACGCGACGGTCGCGGAGCACGTGCTCTGGCGGCGTGTGCACGGGGCAAACAGCTCGCTCGGCGAGCAGCGCCCACTGCAGGAGTTTCCGCGGCTGCTCAAGGAATCGCTTGACCGCCGGCGCGCCGCCAGGCGGGGTCAAACTTCGCGGCGCGGCATCGCTCACTAGCGGCTCCAGGCCGTGACCGAGCAGGTAGTCGGTCTGCATCTGACCGACTCTGAGCCTGTCGGTGAACGACACCCTCTGTAGCCATCGATCATCGGGACGGTGCCAGCCAGGGTGACAGCTCCACCCCGAGGAGCTCTCGCAGTCGCAGAATGTCGGCCCGGTAGTAGGACCTGAGTGCGTGCTCGATCTCCGCTCCCAGGACGGGCGGACCGGATCGGTCCAGGCGAGACAGCACATGGCGGTCTCCCCTCAGGATCAGCGAATCCGCCAGGGCGGGAAGCCGCCGCTCGGGGCGGTGCGGTCGCCGCACGCCGTCCTCGCCGGGCGGGACGCAGCGCAGACGCAGGCGCAGCCACCGCACACGGGGGTACGAGTAGATGCCCGGGTTGTAACGGCGGCGATGCGCGGTGGGGGTGAAACCCGGATCGAGGCCGAGGGCTTCGTACAAGCCGCGGATCGTGCGATCCGGGTCCCGTCGGAGGTCGATGTCGAGGACGACATGAATCTTCTCTCGCGGAAAGTACGTCAACCAATGCTCGAGATGGCGTGCGTACAGGCCCCATTCGAGAATCTGCCGTTCGTTCTCACGCTCGGGCCCCGTCAAGTCCGATCCGAGCAACCGCCTGAACGCCACATCGACCGGTCGCACCGGGACGCGGCCGAGTTTCATGTACCAAAACCACGCACTGATCGCGCGCTTGACGGGATCCCGGAGCACGAACACGACGTCAGGCGTGTGCAAATCCGCTGCTAGTCGCGGTGCAACCTCCGGCTGTCCGAGGTATGACGCGGCCTTGAACCCTCGCCGCACCGCGTTCTCGTCGGTGAAACGCGACCGCATCGCTTCTGCGCTGCCGGATGAGTAGTTGGGGTCGGCAAAGTCCACCCTCTCCCGCGCGGGCATTTCCACCCCTGGATGCTCTCGCAGGACCGCGTGGAGCATGTTCGAGGACGCCTTTTGCGCTCCCGCCACCACGAAGTCGGGCAGAGCCCCACCGGACGGTGAGTCGCTGGTCGTGATCGCAGTCCGCGCGCCAGTCTCGGGTTGGGCTGGCGCGGCCGCGCGCGACCATGCCTGCACCCCGCGCGGCAGCTTCATCATCAGCCGGACGGGTCGCCATAGGTAGGCGCAGGTGAGACCCCAGCGGCCGCGCCGCGCGAGCGGCGAAGAGGCGAGCATGAATGCTCGCGACGGTACGAGCTGGTGGCCGAGTAGCCTCAGGCGGGCGCCCAGTCCCCGAGTGGTGATCAGCCGCTCAATCCCCTGTGCCGTGGCGGTGGGGGCACTGGCGCGGAGGCGAAGCTGACGGGGAACGCCGTCGGTCAGCCCGAGCTGGTCGGCCACGTCGCGGCCGGCGGAATCAAGCCGCAGTCCGAACGCGAACAGTGGCCCAGCGCCCAACTCCTCCGCGAGCGCCGCCGCCGCTCGCCAGGTCTGCATGTCCGCCCGCTCGAGCGCAAGCTGCAAGTCACGCTGCGCGTACCGGCCGCCAACGTCGAGCCTGACGGACTCGCCCAGCCCCAACCGGCGAAGGTGTGACCATCCGGCTGGACTGCGCCGAGCGCTGCCATGGTCTGCGGCATGCAGACCCACAATCAATGCCGAGACGGCCTCTGACGGCACGTTGACCGGCGTGCCGGCGACCTCGATCGCCTGGACGTTCTCAGTCAGCCGTTGCCACACGAGCGACGGTGCGGCAGGTACCCCCCACAGCGTGTGATGCAGTTCAACCGCGACCGGCAGCGTGCCCGGACGAATCCACTCCTCGTGGTAGGCATCGGCATGCTCGTTGGGGTGCCACCCTTCCGGCGCCAGAGACGTGAAATTCAGTTCGGCCAACCCGCGCTTGGCCGCTGCGAACTCGTTCGGGGCGAGCAGCAAGTCGATGTCGTTGTAGGAGCGCTCACGCGGATCGTCGTACAGCCAGCGCGCGAATGCCGGCCCCTTGATCAGCAAGGGCCGAACGCCACAGCGCTGAAACAGCCGAGCGATGTCGGCGAGCGCGCTGTCGAGCGCCAGCCGGCGAAAGGCCTCCAGGCGCGCCGTGACAATCCTTCCGTCACAGGTCTGTTCAGGGGTGGCGCCTCGCCCCTCGTCCGCATACGCCCCCAGCGAGCGCTCCACCACCGATGTGTCGGCCTGTTCGCCCCCGGGTCTCGCCATCGCGACGGATCATATGCCCTCGCGATCACCCCGAACGCAGGACGCCGGCGGGCGGGCCAGTCAGTTGATCGCCCCGGCGGCAATCAGTGAGTTGAGACGGCCCTCGTCGCGATTGGCGAGCTCAAGCCAGGTGCCGGTCTCGACCACCCGTCCGCGGTCCAGGACCACGATCGAGTCGGCGTGGCTGACGGTGGACAGGCGGTGGGCGATCACGAGCAATGTCACCTGGCCGTGGAGCGACGCGAGGGCTTCGCGGATGGCCAGCTCGTGTTCGGTGTCCAGCGAGCTGGTGGCTTCATCGAGCACGAGCAGCTCCGGATCTCGCAGCAGTGCGCGGGCAAGCGCGATCCGCTGGCGCTCGCCGCCTGACACGCGTGCCCCGCGGTCGCCGACGATCGTGTCCAGCCCCGCCGGCAGGTCCTCGACGAATGGGGCGGCGGCGGCCAGCCCCAGCGCCGACCACAGCTCCGGCTCGGTGGCTGCGGGGCGCGCCCACAGCAGGTTGGCCCGAATCGTGTCATGGAACAGGAATGGATCCTGGGGTGTGATCGCGATCGACTCTCGCCACCGTGCTCGGTCCTCGCCCACCAGCGGACGATCATCGACCGTGATCGTTCCGGACGCTGGGGCGACCAGTCCGACCACGAGGTCCGCGAGCGTTGTCTTGCCCGCTCCCGAGGGGCCGACCAGTGCGGTCGTCTGCCGCGGCGCAATCTCAAACGACACGTCGTGCAGCACGTGCTGCTCACCGGCGCCGGTGTCCGGGTAGGCGAACCGGACGGCGTCGAAGCAGATCCCGCTCCCGATCGCCAGCCGCGGTGAGCCCTCCAGCGCCGATGCTGATGGTTCCGCCACGGCCTCGGCGTCGGCGATGAACGAGAACAGCTCGTCGATCGCTGGCAGCGATTGCGCGATGGTCTGAACGTTGTTCTGCGCGCCGGTGATCAGCGGCACCAGACGGGTAAAGATGTAGGCCAGGACGAGTAGCTCCGCCAGCGGCAGGTGAAGGACCTGCACCGAGACCCAGACCAGCACCGCGAGCACGAGCGCGGTGGCGATCAGCTGGATAGCGCTGGCCAGCTGGGACGCCTCGATATATGCCAGCTGCGCGTGGCGGCTGCGTCGCATGTCGGCGTCAAACGTGGCCACGTGGCCGGCGTGCAGCCGGTGGGCCTTGGCGAGCTTGAGGCCGTCCAGGAACCCGGTGACCGAGCCGAGCAGCCGGCGGTTGCTCGCCACCAGCGTCTGGCCGAGGCGGCGGCTGCGGGCCACCAGCGGCCACACCAACGCTGTCAGGACCAGACCGGTGGCGGTCGCCACACCGGTGATCGGCGCGGAGATCCGCAGCGCCACCAGGGCCTGCACGGCGATCACCAGGAGACCGCCACTGAGGTTCAGCACCGCCGCGGTTCCCTGACTGACCAGCGCGACGTTGACCGTGAGCATGTTCTGGATATCGGATTGGCGCTGGCGCAGCAGGTGGCGCCATTCCGCGCCAGCGACCGCCGCGTACAGGCGGGAGCGCAGCGAGTCGACAAAGGTCAGGCGATACCGCGTCAGCGCCACCACCTGGTAGGCGTTCAGCGCCGCGGCCACCGCGACGACACCGACGTAGACGACGAGCATTGAACCCAGCGTCAGCCTGACCCCGAAGGCGGCGAAGATCCGGCGCGTGAAGCCGAGCACCCCACCCGTGCCGGCCGAATGACCGACACCGGCGAGCTCCAGTATCGGGACGAGCAGCAGCGCCGCGACGCCCTGAAGCAAGGATGCCGCCAGCTGCAGGACGATCACCCACGCCAGCCGCCGCGGGTTGTACCCGCGCAGCGCGATCAGGAACGGCCTCAGCCTGGCTGGCGTCGGCGGGACCTCGATCGATCGCGTCCAGCCCCCGTACACGCCGCACACTGTACGCGTCCGACCCGGCCTGCCACCACAAATCGCCGCATAGTCGTGGTAGATTCAGGATTACGGTTGGTCTCGGGGCGAACGGAGACTCGGTGATCGAAGCGGACACGATCGTGACGCGGACTGAAGGGCTGATGTCGACACCGGTCGACGACGAGATCGTGTTCCTTAACCCCGGGACCGACAGCTACGTTGCCCTCGACCGCATCGGACGCCGGATCTGGGAGCTGCTCGAGTCACCGCAACGGGTGGCAGATCTCGCGGCCGCGCTGGCCGCGGAGTTCGACGCCGACGTCGGCGTCGTGGGCGCGGACGTGGCCGCGTTCCTCGACGAGCTGAAACGCGACGGGATGGTGCGTGCCGTCACCCCACCCGCTGCCCGGTAACGCGCCGGCGGCGCCGAACGCGAGGGTGCCTGCAGTCGACGGTCTCGTGTCGCTGCCCGCATGGTTGCGCGGAGCCAGCGCCGCGCTCGGCCCCGTGCCCCGGAGTCTCCCCCACGCCACACGTGGTGGCGTCTTATGGGAGGCCGAGTCGCCTCGATTCCTGCTCACAGTGCCCGAGGTCGCTCGCTACCTGGCCACCGACGGCCGCTCGCTGACGGTCGACCCCGACCCGGCGGCCGACCCCGCCGATGTCAGACGGTTCGCCCTGACCACGCCGTTGGCCGCGTTGTGCCTGCAGCGTGGACTACCGGTCCTGCACGCCGCCGCGCTCGTCGGGCCGAGTGGGGCGACATTGATCTGCGGTGACTCAGCGGCGGGAAAGTCGACCCTCGCCGCCGCACTTGCGCTGCGGGGATGGACGCTGATCGCCGACGACCTGGCTCCGATCGACCTCGACGACGACTTCGCCCCCATCGTCCAGCCGACCGGTTCCCGGATCACGCTCTGGCCAGACGCGGTCGGGGCGCTCGGGGTAGAGATCATGGACGCGACTGAGCCCGGCGGCGCCCCCGCGAGATGGGCTCCGGAGTGGGTGGCGATCACGCCCACGCCGGTCACCGCTGTCTGGTGCCTGCGGCTTGACTCGGCGCCGGTACTGGAGAGCCATGATGTGAAGGGCGCTGAACGGCTCGAGACGATCTCGGCGATGGCGTACAACAGCCACATCGCTGCGGCGCTGCTTGACCCGGCGGCCCACCTCAGGATCGCCGGCGCGCTGGCCCGAACGACGGTCATGCGCCGGGTCGCACGTCCCCGCAGCGGATGGTCGGTCGAGGCGCTCGCGGATCTCGTCGAAGCGGCGTGAGTCGACTCCTGCGCGCGGTGCATCGGTGACGGGTATTGGCGGCATTGTTCGGCGTGATGGCGCACCCGTAGCTGAGTCTGAGCTTCTCGCGCTGTGTGGTGCGATGGGCGAGTGGGGTGCGGATGGGTTTGGGATCTGGGTGGGTGGGTGTGCGGGGCTCGCCCAGGGGCGGTGGTCGGCCCGGACACCGGAGTCTGATCAGGAGTCGTTGCCGCGTTACGACGTGGAGGCGGGGCTCGCGCTGACCGCCGCCGGGAGGCTTGATAACCGCGCGGAGCTGCTCGCAGCGCTCGACGCTCGCCGGGCCTCAGGCGGGGTCGTACCCGACGGCGATCTCCTCGCCGAGGCCTACCGACGCTGGGGGGAGTCGGCGCCGCTGCACCTGTTCGGCGACTGGGCGCTGGCGGCGTGGCACGAGCAAGAGCGGCGGCTGTTCCTCGCGCGCGACCACTTCGGGCAGACGGCGATGTACTACGTCCTCAGCGGTGAGCGGTTCGTGTTCTCCTCCTCACGACAGGCGCTGACGTCGCTGGGATACGTCACGCGGGAGATCGACGAGCTCTACCTGGCGCACGTACTGATCTCCTGGCCGGAGCATCATGGCCATGGGACGATCTACCCGTCCTTGCGCCGGCTGGCCCCCGCGCATGCGCTGAGCGTCACGCCCGAGCACGTCACGGTTGCCCACTACTGGGACATGCGTGAGGTGTCAGAGCTTCGACTGCGGCGTCGCGCGGACTACGTCGAGGCGTTTCGTGGGGTGTTCGACGCGGCGGTGGCAACGCGCCTGCGGTCGCCGGCGTCGGTTGGCGTGACGCTGAGCGGTGGGCTTGACTCGGGTGCGGTGACGGCGACCGCCGCCGGGGCGACTGACCCCTCAGCGCCGCCGCTGGTGGCGTTCACCTCCGTCCCGGTGTATGACACGCGGCCCTACGTCGCGGACCGGTTTGGTGACGAGCTGCCGTTTGCGGAGGCGACCGCAACGGCCGCGGGGATAGAACTCGTGCGGATCGCCGGAACGTCGCTGTCTCCGCTCGCCGCGATCCGTCGGGCGCTCGAGATTCACGGCGAGCCCGGCCACGCGGCGGCCAACCAGTTCTGGATGCTCGAGCTGCTTGCCGGCGTGCGCGAGCGCGGCTGCACCACGCTGTTGACGGGTCAGCTCGGGAATGGTGGGATCTCCTGGACCGGCTGGCCGACGTGGCGCTCTGTCCTGCACGAGCGCAGCGTCCATAGCCTCGGCCCGATGCTGAAGCTGCAGATCCGGCCCTACCTTCCGATCGGACTGCGGCGCGCACGGCTCGCTCGGGCCGCGGTCGCCGGCTTCCCCCGGGCGGCGATCAACTCCCGGTTCGCCGAGCAACTCGGGCTCCAACGGCGTCAGATCGCGGAGATGCAGCTCTCCTCGCGCCCGCTCGAGCAACGACTCGAGATTTACCAAGGGGGCGTCAGCTTCGTCGGCGCTCGGTGGCACGAGATGAGCGCCGCCTACGGGCTCGACGTGCGGGATCCCACCGGGGACACCCGCGTGCTGATGTTCGCGCTCTCGGTTCCCGACCATGTCTTCACCGACCCGAGCACCGGCATCGATCGCTGGCTGATCCGGGAAGCGATGACGGGCCGCCTCCCGGACGCGGTCCGTCTGAACCGCCGCCGCGGCCGGCAGGCGGGCGACCTGGTCCCCCGCCTGCGAGCCACGGCCGGCGAGGTCGACCAGACGCTTGACGAGCTGGCGGTCGGTCCGGCTGCCAGCTACCTGGACATCGATCGCATGCGCGAGAGCTGGCGGCTGATCCAAACCCAAGACACGCCGGCGACGTTCCGCGCCGCCGTCACGATCCTGACGCGCGGGATCATGGCCGGGCTGTTCATCAACAGCGCAAGCTAGCTTCACTCGATGGGCAGCGCATGACGCATTTGGTCACCTGCGCCTTGAGATCCACAGGTAGCTCCGGGTAGGATTGCAACGCTTCGGGCAGGTCTTGGGGACTTGCGGTCAGAGAAATAACGAATCGGAGGCCGATCATGATCAACCAGGACGGGATCGACGCGGGGCCGCTACCAGCGGACCGCCCGCAGACTGCGCGAGCAGACGCTTCGGCGCGCGGCCAGAAGCACCGCCGCGGTCCGGAGCGCGCCGCCTGGCAGCGGCCGACGATCGCTCGCTTCGGGTTCGAGCTCACCCTGAGCGATGCCGGCAGCGGGGGGGCTAGTGCGGCGTTCGCGGTCGCGCACGCGGCCAACGCGGGCGGGTGATCGATGATGAGCAACGAGAACGGGATCAACGGGCGGGGGCCGCGACCAGAGAAATACCGAATCGGAGGCCAATCATGATCAACCAGGACGGGATCGACGCGGGGCGGCAACCGGCGGACGATCCACAGACGGCAGCAGCACACGCGTCGAGACGCGACCAGGAGCAGCGCAGCGGGGTGCAGCGCGCCGCCTGGCGGCGGCCGACGATCACTCGCTTCGGGTTCGAGCTCACCCTGAGTGATGCCGGCAGCGGCATCGGTAATGGAGCGTCGACGGCGGGGTCGGGGGTGCCGATAGGCGGGTGATCGAGCTCTCGTAGGTGGAGCGGAGAGTTCGAGGCGTGGGGCGTAGGATTGCCGCGCTTGGGGCAGCTTGCGGGGATTTGCGGTCAGAGATACCGAATCGGAGGCCCATCATGATCAACCAGGACGGGATCGACGCGGGGCGGCAACCAGCGGGCGATCCGCAGACGCCAGTAGCGCACGCTTCGAGACGCGACCAGGAGCAGCGCAGCGGGGTGCAGCGCGCCGCCTGGCGGCGGGCGAGTATCAGTCGCTTCGGGTTCGAGCTCACCCTGAGTGATGCCGGCAGCGGCATCGGTAATGGAGCGGGGCCGTCGGGGCCGTCGGGGCCGGGCGTCGTCTCCGGATGATCGAGCTCTCGGAGCTGGAGCGGAGATAGTTGGAGTCGTGGGGGCGGCGGGATGAGCGCGCTTGAGCTGAAGGTTCTCGAGCGTCTGCCCGGGGAGCTTGAACAGCTCGCCATTGGAGGACGCGATGACGTCCGCGCCAACTGGGCCTTCGTTGTCGCCGCCTTGGTGCTCGTGGTCACCGTGGTCAACGGTGTGTATTTCGCGTGCTGGGCGGAGTGTCCCTTACACCAACCGGTGGTGGCCGAGAAACCTGGCGTCCAGGACACGGGCGACCAGCCAGCGGACGACCAGCGAGATGTCGAAGCCGACAATGACCGAGCCGACGACGGCTCGCCTCCTCGCCACTACCACGTCCGAGTCCTGGCCGAGCGTCTGGAGAGCCTCACCGCAGGTGCCTCCGTGTCGGAGCTCGTCGAGCTGCGAGCCGAACTGATGATGCAGGGTCGACTGCCTTGAGCGGCTGGACGATCGCCAGCGCGGTGACGTTCTCGACGTTATTGGCCGTGACCACGGTGACTCAGGCGCGCCGGTTTCGCTTCACCCGGTGGCTCAAGGGCCGCGACGCGTGCGCCTACATCCCGAGGTGGACCTTCTTCGCACCGACGCCATTGGTCAGTGATATCCGTGTGCTCTGGCGTGAACAGCTGACCGACGGAAGCGTGAGCCCGTGGCGCGAGATCCTCCCGCCGATCGGTGGCCTTCGCCGCGCCGTGTGGAACCCCGGCAGGCGTGCGCGCAAGGGAATTATCGATTGCGGTCCGGTCATCGTACGCCTGATGGCCCGCGAGAGCACCTCGCCGCTGTCTCCGATCAGCCTCCCGTACCTCATGGTCTTGCAGCACGTCGCCGGTTTGCCCGGTTGCACTCTGAGTGTCGCGCGACAGTTCACGGTGGTCGCTACTCAGGGCGCTGATGAAGACGACGGCCCAGTCCACATTTTATGTGTGAGTGACTGGCACCGTCAGCCCGGGGTCTCGTCAGACGCGCTCCACCGACCGGATCGGCCCGAGGCTGACCGCGAGATGTCGGGGATCCCAGGCTGATGGATCCGCATGACGTCGCGCTGTGGTGCGCGCTGCCGTTCGCGATTGGCGTCACCGTCGACGCGCTCGAGCTTCTCGCCGAGCGCTCGCAGTTGGGCGACGGGGGGTTGTATGGGTACTCCGCGCTGGCCACGGGCAGACCCAGTCTGGTCTCCGGTCCGCTTGCTCCGTCGTTCGCGAGGGTATTTCGGTACCCACATGTCCTCGGCCTTGGCATCGCTCAGCTGATCGCCGCGGCCGTGCTGTTCACAGCGGCGATCATCCGGTCGCCGGAGCTGATCGTTCCAGCGGGGTTCGCTGCCATCGTGATTCTCGGTGCGCGGATGCTGCTTTACTTCCGTAACTGCCTCGGACTGGACGGCGGCGACCAGATGATGCTCGTGGTCGCCAGCGGGCTCGCCGTCGCCCTCCTCATACCCGGACGGGTGGCGCAAACCATTGCGCTCGACTACATCGCGGCGCAGCTGCTCCTCTCGTACGCCATCGCCGGCGCGGCCAAAGCCATCTCGCCAGTGTGGCGCTCGGGCAGCGCAATCATCGGCATCATGAGCACGATTAATTTCGGCGTGCCGAGGTTCGGCGGGTTCCTGCGCGACCATCCGCGGCTGGCGCGCGCTCTGTGTTGGTCGGTGATCGTATGCGAATGCGGGGCCGCGATCGCGATCCTCGCCGGCACCCCGGGCGCGATCGCGATCATTACCGCCGGGGTGCTGTTCCACATCACTGTCGCGCTGGTGATGGGACTCAACCTGTTCCCCTGGAGCTTTGGCGCCACCTACCCGGCCTTGTTACTGCTCGCGCACTCGATCGGCACGCTCTGGCGATGAGCGCTTCGGCCGATGTGACGATGCGGGGCGGCGCCGAGAATCGGCACGCACGGCTTGCTTCGGCAGCACCTCAGACTATAGAGTTGACATAAGGGGCAGACCTTGCCCGATTCGATCCAAAGGGGCGACCATGCAGCAGGATCAACCGTCGTTGCGACCGCCACTCGGCACGCCCGCACACCGCAAGCCGCCCGAGGACGAGACCGATGTGCCGCCGGAGGGTCGGGTTCAGTGGTCACGACCGGTGATCGGACGATTCGGCCTCGAGCGAACGCTCCATTTCTCGGGCTCGATCAGTGACGGGGATGACGGTACCGCCTGATCGGCTCTGCCTGCCCGTGAGCTGATCGCCCCCGCGGCGATCAGCGGTTTCAGCTGGCGTCAGCCGCGCCGCAGACGCCGTAGACGCCGACGACGGCGAACCGCTCCCGCTGCGGGCCGTCGCCGAGCAGGACGCGTCCGGCACAGCTCAGCCACGCGTGTGCAGCCAACCCGTCGGGCTGGGTGGGGTCCTTGGCCACGCCGAAGTGGACGTCGGCCGGGATCCGGCGCCGGCGGAGCAGCGCCGCCCCGGCCACCGCCTGCATCAGGCAGGTGCTCGTCCACGGCGTGCGGCGCGCCAGCGCCCGCACCGCCCAGCCGATGCGCTCGGCGCACGCGAGCTGCTCCGCTGTTGCGTGCGCTGCCGTAGGACCTTCGGTCAGTCCGACACACCGAGCGGTGCGGCGGAACGGCAATGTTCTGAGGGCGATCGTGGCACCGAGCAGCCCCAGCCCGGCTTCGGCGAGGAGCCGACGCTCGCGCCACGAGTAGGGGTGCAGCTCACGCAGCGTGGGTGACCGCCTCCGGCGCAGACAGGTATCCGAACCGCTCCATCGTCGGACCGTGGGCATCGACCACCCGCTGGACCAGCGGCTCGGCCAGTTCGCTGCGCCAGCCGCCGACCTGGCCGTGACGGAAGAAGCGCTCCGCGGCTGCGGGGCGTTCCTTGAACCCGGCCTCGCGCTCCTGGCGGCTCAGCTCCGTGAAGTCGGAGAACGCGACCGCCTTGGCGACCCGGGCGCGGTCGCGACCGTTGGCATCGCCGTCGAGGCCGCAGAAGCCCACGATTCGCTCGAAGGCCGCGACCGGATCCGCCGAGAGATCTTCATAGCGGACGACGTGGACCGGGAGACCTGACTCATCGACCCACGAGCGGACGTGCTCGCTCCAGGAGCCCAACCGTTGGCGGAGCTGATCGCGCAGGCAGGTGTTCGTGGTGCTGCTGGTGCCATCGGGGTCGCACAGCCGCTCGAGCGCGCTCTCCGCGCTCGTGCCGTAGTGGTTGGCGATCGACATCACCATGTCCAACGGATTGCGCACGAGGTAGACGACGCCGAGCGTCGCATCGGCGGGGAACATCGGCTCACCGGTGTCGGCCCGCGTCCACGCGTCGTGTACCTTCATGAACAGAGGCTGGTCCGCCGCTCTGGCCAGACGACGGTAGACCTCGGGCCGCAGACGGTCGACGACGTGTGGAGCCAGCAACGACGCCTCGACACCAGCCCACTCGTCGAACCACACCCGGGCGCTCGCGATCGGCCCTCCGTCGAGCCGATTGATCTCGGCCGGCGCCTCGGCGTCTCGCAGGTAGTTGGCGAGCAGCACACGGACCCAGGTGTTGCCTGACTTTGGGTATGACGCCAGCCACACGATCCGGCGCATCACACGATCACGCCTTCCGCCCCGACGATGCAATCGACCACCTCGTCGACCGACCAGCGATCATCAGGACGCTGGAGCTCGAACACCGCGACCTGCTTGAGCACAGCCGACAGCAATGGGAACAGCGCCGGGTGCTCGTCGCCCAACACCGGCCCGTAGACGCACCGCAGCAGAGCGTCGAACTTCTCGGCGCCGGCCAGCGCGGTGACCCTGACACCTTCGGCCCCGTCGCTTCGCAGCACGTACACGGCTCCTAACGGAGCCGCGCCCATCGCCATCGCCGGCTCAGTCGGCACCGCCGTCTTCCACCGCCGCCACGGCTGGCTGGGCAGCGTGTCCAGATCGAGGCCGATAGCGGACGCCGACTCGTCGGTCAGATGCATCCGAGCGAGGCCCGGCACGACCTCTGTCGCGCCGTCGCCGCGGAGCCTCAGCACGGTGACGTCGTCGCTCAGCATCCGATAGCCACGATCCAACAGCGCGGCGAGCGTCGTCGACTTGCCCGCCCCCGTCAGGCCGCCGAGCAGGACAGCGCGACCGTTGGCCACGGCGCCGTTGGCGTGCAGGACGAGCAGGCCGCGTTGACGCAGGATCGCAGGCAGGACGCTGGCACTGAACTGGACGGCGAGCATCGCGTCGTCGGCCTGGGGGTTGCGCTCGAACACGACTCGGTCCCCGCCCCGCACCAGGAAGCGAGCGCCCGCGTGGCCACCTCGGCGCAGGAACGACCCAGGAGCGACATCGAAGCCGGGCTCACTGACCACCGGCGACCGCAGGCTCGCAGCCACGACCCCCTCCTGCACGACGACGTCCACGCTCGCTTCGGTGTCGGCCGGCGCCAGGTCGGCGCACGCGAACGGGGTCGCGAGCGTCAGCCCGTAGGCCTGGTACCGGTGCATCTCGATTGATCGCGCCCCGCCCCCGGTCACATCGCACACTGTACCCGCCGCGACCCGGGCCGCCCTAGGCCGCGGTGATCGCGGCGGCGGCGATCAGCGCCTGGAGCCGGCCCGCCTCGCGCCCGGCGAGCTCGGCCCAGCTGCCGGACTCGACGACCCATCCGCGGTCAAGCACGGCGATCCGGTCGGCCTCGCTGACCGTCGAGAGCCGGTGCGCGATCAGCAGCATCGTGGTGCGTCCCCGTAGCGAGGACAGGGCGGTGCGGATCGCCAGCTCGTTTTCGGTGTCCAGCGAGCTCGTGGCCTCGTCGAGGATCAGCAGCTCGGGGCTGCGCAGCAGGGCCCGGGCGAGGGCCAGCCGCTGCCGCTCGCCGCCGGACATTCGCAGCCCGCGGTCCCCCACCATGCTCTGCAGCCCCGACGGCAGATCGGCGACGAACTCCGCCGCGCTCGCCAGCCGCAGCGCGTCCCAGAGCTCGGCGTCCGACGCCTCGGGGCGCGCGAAGCGCAGGTTGGCCTCGATCGTGTCGTTGAACAGGAACGGGTCCTGCGGGACGAGCGCCACCGACTGCCGCCAGCCGCTCAGCCGCTCCCGCGTCAGCGGCTCCCCGCCCACGGTCACGCAGCCGGCGTCGGGGACCATCAGCCCCGCCACCAGGTCGGCCACCGTCGTCTTGCCGGCGCCCGACGGGCCCGCGAGCGCGAGCGTCGAGCCGGCGGGCAGCGCGAGCGAGACGCCCCGCAGCGCCTCGGCGCCGTCGCTGTGGCCGTCGGCTGATGGATAGGCGAACTGGACCTGCTCGAGCTCGATCCCGGCTCCGATCCCGATACGGCGCCGGGCGCCCGCGTTCGGTTCCCGCGCCGCGGCGCAGCTCGCGATCAGCTCCTCGAGCTCCTCGAACGCCGGCAGCGCCTGGGCGATCTGCTGGATGTTCGACTGCGACGAGCCGACCTGACCGACGATCCGCGTGAACACAACCGCGACGACCAGGAGCGAGCCGGTGGGGACGTGTAAGACGCGGATTGCGACGTACACGCTCACGGCGAGCAGCAGCGCGGTGAGCGTGGTCTGGATGGCGTTGGCCGCGCCGGTGGTCCACGCCAGCGACACCTGTGCGTCCCGGGACCGGCGGATCGCCGCCATGAAGGCTTGCTCGTGCTCGGCCTCGCGGCTGTAGGCCTTCGCGAGCTTGAGTGCCTCGAGGAAGCCCGTCGCGGCCCGCATCGCCGCCCGGTTGAGCGCGACCAGCTCGGCGCCGAGCCGGCGGCTGCGCCGGGTCAGCGGCCAGACGATCCACACCAGCGCAAGTCCGCTGACCACCGCCAGCCCTGTCGTGGCCGGCGACACCTGAATCGACACGGTGAGCTGCGCCGCCACGACGATGACGGCCACGACCAGGCCGAGCACGCCCGCCACGCCCGATCCGACGAGGAACACGTTGGACGTCAGGGCCGCGAGCAGGTCGGCTCGCCGGATGCCCATCAGATGCCGCCATTCTGCGGCGCCCACCCCCGAGTACAGGCGGCCGCGGAGGTCGTTGAGGACATCGAGGCGGTAGCGCGTGGCGAGCACGCCCTGGTAGGCGCTCATGGCCTGGTTGACGGCCGACGTCCCAACGTAGAGGGCGAGGATGACGCCGAGGGTCGGGCGCAGCCCGACCGCGGCCAACCCGCCGTCGACCCAGCGAGATGCCTCCGGGGAGGCGCCGATTCCGATCGTGCCGAGCAGCGGGACGAGGAGCAGCAGGCCGGCGGCCTGAGCGAGCGCGCTCACGGCCTGTACGGCGATCACGCCCGCCAGCTGACCCCGGCGGTCGGCGAGCAGCGCGGCGATGAAGGCCCGCAGCGACGACCGCGGCACGTCGCACGCCGAGGCTCGGCTCAGCCAGTGTCGTCTCCGCCGGTGCGTCCCGATGTGTCCCAACATCCCCGCGCACACCATAACCGCGCGCGACGCCTGCAGGCACGGCTTGCGCGAAAGGATACGATGTCGCCGCGGGTCAATAAGGGGCGAAGGGGTGCGCCGTGGTTCGATCGAGGAGCCTAAGCACGATGCGAGTCAACGGGGACAGCGGACCGGCACTCTCGGTCGTCGTCGCGGCGACTGACCATCGACCGACGCTGCCACGCTGCCTATTGGCGATCGACGCCGCGCGCGGAGCCGGCGACGAGCTGATCGTCGTTGACGATCCCGCGCTGGCGGGAGCGGCGTCGGCGCGCAATCACGGCGCGGTCGCGGCGTCGCACGCGGTCCTCGTGTTCGTCGACGCCGACGTCGAGGTGTGCCTCGACGCGCTGGAGCGGATCCGGACCCGCTTCGCGAACGATCCCACGCTCGCCGGGCTGTTCGGCAGCTACGACGACGAGCCGGAGGAGCGCGACGTGGTGTCGACGTTCCGCAACCTCCTGCATCACCATGTTCACACCGGGGCCGGCGGGGACAGCAACAGCTTCTGGGCCGGGCTGGGAGCCGTGCGCCGGACCACGTTCGCGCAGCTCGGCGGCTTCGACACGAGGTGCACGTGGGTCGAGGACGTCGAGTTCGGTGCCCGTCTGGGCGCGACCGGACGGATCGAGCTCGATCCCAGGATCCAGGGCAAGCACCTCAAGCGCTGGACGTTCCCGGATATGGTGATGACCGACCTCACGCGCCGCGGGATCCCGTGGACGCGGCTGGCGGTGCGCGGACGCGCGACGCACTCGGAGCTCAATCTCGCCTGGCGCCACCGCATCAGCACCGCGAGCTCGGTCGCGCTCGTCGTCTCGCTCGCCCGCCGCCAGCCCGCGGCGGCCGGCGGCGCCCTGGCGGTCCTGTGCGTGATCAACCGGCACTTATACCGCCTGCTGGCCGACCGCGGCGGCCGTCATCTGCTCGGCGGCATCGGTCTGCACGTCGTCCACCACCTGACGAGCGTCGTTGCGCTCGTGGTCGGCGTTCTCGGGATGCGCGGCGCGGCCGGCGGCGCGCCCGCCAGCCCGGCGACCGGCGACAGGTGAGCGCCGAGCCGGCGACGGGGACGGTCACACCGCCGGCACCCGACGGCGTGATCGAGACGCGACCGGCGGCGGCCCGCCGTCCCGGCCGGCGGGCGGCGGCGCTCACGGCGGGTTTCGCGCTGATCGTCGCGACCTACCTGATCGCGCTCGCCAGCCCGCTGAGGATGATCGCCGACGGGGTCGTCTACCTGTCGGACGCGGACGGAATCCCGCAGCCGACACCCCACCAGGGCTACCCGCCCGGCTACCCGCTGCTGCTGCGCACGGCCGAGCGCCTCGGCCTGGGCTCTGCCTCCGGGTTCGTGGCCGTCAACCTCGTCCTGCTGGGGCTGGCGCTCGCGCTCGTCTACAGCCTGTGCCGGCAGCCGCTCGGCCTGTCGGCGACGCGGGCCGCGTTCGTCTGCCTGCTCGTGCTCCTCGTCCACGCCGTGTCGTTCCAGACCCCCCAGGTGGCGAGCGAGATCCCGGCGCTCGCCGCCACGATGGCGTGCCTACGCGCGCTCTGCACGTCCGAGCAGCGCTCCGGCCGGGCGCGCGCCGGCTGCATCGCCGTCGCAGCCGTGCTCGCGGCGATCGCCATCGCGATCAGGCTCCAGGAGCTCGCGCTCGTGCCGCTGGTCCTGTACGTGGCGATCGGCAGGACCAACCTCGCGCGGACGTGGCGGTTCGTCCGTCGGCGTCGCTCGATCACGCTCGCGACCGCCGTCGGGTCGGCCGTCGCGCTGGCGGCGCTGATTGTCGTCGTCGTCGCCGCGACGCCGTACGCGACGCTCATCTCGCATGCCTGGCGCCTGAGCGTCGGGCCCGGCGCCTTCCTCGGCCACGTCGCGTTCGAGCTCCGGCAGAAGCTGCTCGCGCTCGGCGAGCTTGCCGCGCAGACGAACTGCTGCCAGAAGCTGCCGGGGACCTTCCGGCCGCCGCTCGTCGTCCTGGGGGTGGCGCTGCTGGCGGTGCTCGTGCTGGGCGGGCTCGCACGCCGGCCGCTGGACACGATCGAGGTCTTCGTCCTCTTCAGCGCGGCCGTGCTTCTCGTCTATCCGGGGGGCGAGACCCGTTATCTGATCTCGCCGCTCCCGTTCGTCATCGTCTACGCGCTGTTCGGTCTCGAGCGGCTGGCCCGCCTCCGGTTCGTGCGCCTCGCGGTCGTCCTCTATGCCATCGCGTTCGTGGCCATCGGCGCGGGCTGGCTGGCGAACAGCGTCATCATCTCGACGTCGGGACGGCGCTTTCCGTCCGTCTGGGGGCCGCTGGTGCCGCAGCGCCTTGCCGTCACCTACCGGGTGGCCTTCGGTGAGGCGCGCCGGCCACGCGCGCTACGGCTCGTCATCCCCAATGCGCTCGAGTTGCTGTGGCGCTACGAGCCGCTCGCCCGGCACCCGGCGACCCGCGTCCGCGCCACGGATCGCACCGACGGGAGCACGCATGCCGCTGGCTGATGGCCGGCCCGGCGCGCCCGACATCGTCGTCTTTGACGTCTACGGGCTGACGATCGCCGTCTCGGGGGATTGGCCCGAGGTCGTCCGCGACCTGCGGGGCGACTTCCTCTGGTTCGTGGCCCGCCGGCCCGAGGCGGCGGATCTCGTCGTCACCATCGAGCGGCGGGCGCCAGACTTCGGCGCCGCCGGGGATCTCGTTGCCTCGTTCGTCACCCCCCGCAATGTCGTCTACCACCAGCCCGGCCGCACCGTGATCGACTACTTCGGCCAGGCGCTGTCGCTGTACGACCGCGCCCTCGGCCAGCTGACGGTGCAGGGGACCGATCACGACCTCGTCCACGAGGCCGCGTATCACTTCATCCTCTCGCGCGTCGGCGCGCACCTCGAGGCCATCGGCCGGCCGCGACTCCATGGCCTGGGCCTGGCCGGCCGTGGCGGCGCGGTGGCGGTGCTGCTGCCCCCGGGAGGCGGCAAGAGCACCCTGGCGGTGAGCGCTCTGCGCGCCGGCACGGTCAAGCTCCTCTCGGAGGACAGTCCCCTGATCGACCGGCGCGGGATGATGCACCCGTTCCCGCTCCGGCTCGGGGTCAACCCGTCTGACGCGCACCGGCTCCCGGCGGGCCGGGTTCGCACGCTGGCCCGCATGGAGTCCACCCCCAAGACGGTGCTGGAGCTGGACGGGCTGGCCGATCGGATCGAATCCGACGCGCAACCGCTTCGCCATCTGGTGATCGGCCGGCGGACGCTCGGAACGGGTGCGGCCCTTGAGCCGATCGGGCGTCGCCGCCTCGTCGCCCCGCTGCTGCGGGAGTGCGTCGTCGGCGTCGGCCTCTACCAGGGGCTGGAGTTCATCCTCCAGCACGGGCTGCGCGACCTGGCGGGCACGGCCGGCTCGGCCCGGGTGCGGGCGCAGTGCTCGGCCGTCGCGCTTGCCAAAGCGCAGACGTGGGAGCTGCGCCTCGGCCGCGACCACGACGCGAACTGGGCCGCGCTCGGACCGCTCGTACAGTGACTGTTACCACCATCCCGGCGACTCGCCGAGCAGCTCGGTGAGCCGGGCCACGTCGGCGGCGAAGAACTCCTGCAGCTCGAGGCGAACGGACGCCGGCATCGAGGGATACGAGCCCGTGTTCTCGGGAGCGAGGCTCGCTGGCGCCACGGGATCGAGCCCGAGGAACCGCTGGATATCCCCGATCACCCCGCGCGGCTCGGCGAACATCCGCTCGCTCAGCGTGACGTGGATCTGCTCGCGGTCGAAGCACGCGAGCCACCGTTCGAGCTGCTCGGCATAGCTGCCACGGGCGAGGAACTCGGGCTGCCCGGGCGCCGACTCCCCTCCCCCCGATGCGCAGCGTGTCGCGAGCTGGCTCCGCTCGACCGCCAACGCGTCCTGGAAGGACAGCCACTCGAGTCCCATGCGCCGCGCGTGGTGGAAGTTCGACAACGCCCGGTCGACCGGATTGCGCAGCACCACGATCAGCCGGACCTCCGGCAATAGCGCTCGCACCCGCCGGGGAACGGCGGGATCGAACAGGTAGTTCGGCGAGCGCTCTCCCGTCGCGAACGCACCGTGTCGCCGGCGGACGCGGTCGGCTCCAGCCCGGGTCGGGAAGTGCGCCCCGTACCAGCCGGGCCCACGCTCGACGTTCCAGTCGAAGTAGTGGATCTCCCGTCGGCGGCCCAGGACCGCGGGGTGCTGGAGGAGCGCGGCCTGGAGGAACGTGGTGCCGCTCCTCGACGCCCCGATCACGAGGTAGTCGGGCAGGACGCGCGCCGCCGCCGTCGCGCGGCGCACGCCGAATCGCACGGCCTTGCTCACGCGCGCCACCGTGCCGCTCACGACCGCTGCGACCTCACCGGCTCAGCTCGGCGTACAGCGCGGCGTACACCCGGCGACGGTCGCGGAACAGGTGGCGGCGATCGACCTGCAGCACGACACGATCGCCGCGCCGCCGCTCGTCGCCCGCCATCACGATCGGAAGCTCCGCCAGCCGACCGGCGAGCCGCCAGCCGCTGTCGCCGAGGGCGGCCAGGCCGTAGCGGGGGCGCTCGTGCGCCCAGGCATGGACCCGGTGCAGCGTCAGGAACGCCTCACCCCAGGTGCGGGGCTGCTCGCGCTCGACGCGCAGGGCGGCGGTCTCGAGCGCCAGGGGCCAGCCGGCGCGGACGGCGCTGCGCACCAGCCGGAGCGACCACGGCGCAGGCTGGTCCCACCGATCCAGCGCCTCGCGCTCCAGGCCGGGCGAAGCGACGATCGCGTCGCGCCCGCCCTCGACCGCCAACCGCAACAGCCTCATCACCAGGCGATCGTTCCCGAGCAGCAGGAAGGACGGCGCTCCCGGCAGCGGCGAGCAGGTGTTGTGCTGCTCGGGATCTCGGAAGGGATACGGTGGCGGCATCGGCACGAGCCCGCTCAACAGCTCGAGGTCGGCGCGCCTCATGCCGAGCCGTGTCGCGGCGGCGACGCCGCTGCGCAGCAGCGGCAGGGTGAGCCGCCGGGTGTCGCCACCGGTCCCCGCCATGAGCACCGACGAAGCCGAGGCCGCGAGC
>Ga0302325_10005813_pt1 | contig 27930 bp, 26 predicted proteins | sample Palsa_T0_2_FD_201948 | JGI IMG/M metagenome (GOLD analysis project Ga0302325, IMG submission 201948) | Peat permafrost microbial communities from Stordalen Mire near Abisko, Sweden - Palsa_T0_2 | ecosystem: Environmental > Terrestrial > Soil > Palsa > Peat permafrost | place: Sweden: Abisko... | reverse complement strand
CATCGGCAAGTCCGGCCGCAACATCGCGAAAGCCGATGCGCTCGACCACGTCGTCGGCTATTCAATCTTCAACGACGCCTCCATCCGCGACTTCCAGTTCAAATCGCCGCAATGGACCGTCGGCAAGAACTTCGACGATACCGGCGCGTTTGGCCCCTGCCTGGTCACCGCCGACGAGGTGCCGCCGGGCGGCAAAGGGTTGCGCCTGCAAACGAGGCTCAACGGCAAGGTCGTCCAGGACGCCTCGACGGACGACATGGTGTTCGATGTCGCAACGCTGATTGCAATCATCAGCGAAGCAATGACGCTGCAAAAGGGCGACATCATCGTCACCGGAACGCCGTCCGGCGTCGGCCTGTCGCGCAAGCCGCCGCTCTTTATGCGGGCGGGGGATGTCGTCGATGTCGAAATCGAAAGGATTGGCGTATTGTCCAATCCGATCGTCGAAGAAGGTGCGACGAGAGAACAATCGGCCGCCTGACCGCGACCCAAAGGCGCTGCCTGCCGCCGAGACGCAGCGCGCAAGAACGGAGGAGATGCGATGACAGCGATCCAGGGATATATCGGCGCGACCCGCCGGCCCGGCGAACTCGGTATCCATTCCGTCGATCATTTTCATTTTGCCGTTCCGGATCTCGCCGTCGCCCAAAACTTCTACGGCGAATTCGGCCTGGATGTCGGCGGCAAAAGCAACCTTCTGACTCTCAAGACCTATGCGCATCCCCACGTCTGGGGAACGGTCGGGGAAGGATCGCGCAAGAAGTTCGGCCACATCTCGTTCGGCGCGTTCGAGGAAGACATCGAGAGATTTGCCGACCATCTTCAGGCCATGGGCGTGAAGCGGCTCGATCCGCCGCCCGGCATCGACTCGAACGGGCTGTGGTTTCACGACCACGACGGCAACCTGGTCGAAATCAAGGCCGCCGAAAAATCATCGCCCAACGAGAAGACGCACTTTTCATTCAAATCGGCCGGCCCCGGCGAGCGCGGGGCGTCGTTGCGCAGCGTGACGCCGCGGACCCGGCCGCGGCGGCTTGCGCACGTCCTCCTCTTCACGCGCGACGTCCGCAAGGCCATCGAGTTTTACACCCGCGTGCTCGGCATGCGGCTGTCCGACCATTCCAGCGACAACATCGCGTTCATCCACGGCATCCACGGCAGCGATCATCACATGATCGCCTTTGCGCGTTCGGAGGCACCGGGCCATCATCATTTCAGCTGGGACGTCGGTTCGGTCGACGAGATCGGCGCCGGCGCCATGCATATGCTCGACAAAGGCTTCGCCAAGGGCTGGGGCCTGGGGCGGCACGTGCTGGGCTCGAATTACTTCCACTACGTTCAGGACCCGTGGGGCAGCTTCAGCGAATATTCCGCCGACATCGACTACATCCCGGTCACCTGCGACTGGCCGGCCGGAGATCATTTGCCGGACGATTCCTTCTACGCCTGGGGACCGAATGTGCCGGAAGACTTCGTGCACAACTACGAGGCCTGACGCCGGCATCGTGCTTGTCCCGGCGCATGGCCCGAATTCGCGAAGCTGAGGGAAGAAGCGCCCATGAGGACCGATCATGAGCACCGATGATGGCGCGATCGATCAAATCAAGGCGCTGGAGGACCGGCGCTATCAGGCCATGATTGACGGCGACGCCGCGGTCCTCGACGCGCTCTGCTCGAGGAACCTCATCTACACGCACTCGCGCGGCGATAACGACGACAAAAACAGCTACATCGAAAAGGTCGCGTCCGGCTTCTTCGACTATCACGAGATTACCCACCCGGCCGACCGCGTCATGATCTACGACGGCGCGGCGCTGGTCACCGGCCGGATGACGGCAAAGGTTTCCGCCGGCGGCGAACTCAAGCACGTCGACAACCGCTATCTCGCCGTGTGGGCGCGCGAGGACGGCGCCTGGAAATTCGTCGCCTATCAACCGACGCCGATTGTCGGGGGGTGAGATCGACAGGCACGTTCAGAGGTCGCCTGACCTGCAACGCTCGGCCCGTGACTGGGCAACAATCGCAATGCGGTGCGGGCCAATCTGCCCTCAAAAAGAATTGGCATCTCACTCGGCCGCACTAGCCGGCGGCAGTGCAATCGTCTCGACTCTCGAAAGATCGAGCTTGCGGGACGCATGATCAATATCGAGGCCAACGACGTTGCCGTCGGCGTCAAAATCGACGACCAGGCCTTCGACAATCTCTCGCGTCTCCGCGCCCGGTGCGGTGGTCAGCTCGATGTAGAGGCTGCCGTACCGCTACCGGTATGGCTATCTGGCCCAGGCGCAATGCACGCTGCTGGAATACTGGCGCGATTGCGCGAAGCCGCGCTGCCGCCGGGCGCGACGGTGCCTCTTTCCCGACCCCTGTTACTGGGACCGCAAGAGCGCGATGCAGCCGGCCGAATGGGCAAAGGCGGACGCGGCCTGCCGGCCGCTGCAGGAGCTTCTGGATATCGGCTCGCTGAAAGGCTCGGAAGGGCTGTGGCTGTTTTAACGGGGCGGGCGGGAATGCGGTGCGCGAATGATTTTTTGTCTGTCCTCCCCCGCATGCGGAGGAGGTGGCAAGCTCCGCTTGCCGGTAGGGGCAGGTACGGGAGCGCACATCGCAAAGGTCGACACCGTTGCCCCCTCCACCGCCCTTCGGGCGGTCCCCCTCCCCCGCTTCGCGGGGGCGGAAAGAGCGCAGAGTGCGGCGCACTTGCGCTCCGGCAGCGCCGCGGGTACGCGAGGGCCCATGCCTCACTCCGCAATTATTAACGTCATGATCAAGGCCGCGTACCGCGCCGGCCGCAGCCTCAAGCGCGATCTCGGCGAAGTCGAGAACCTGCAGGTCTCGCTGAAGGGGCCGCGCAATTTCGTCACCGCCGCCGATCGCCGCGCCGAAGAGATCGTGTACGAGGACCTGGCCAAGGCACGGCCGGATTACGGCTTCCTCGGCGAGGAAGGCGGCGTCCGCGCCGGCGCCGACAAGAGCCACCGCTGGATCGTCGACCCGCTCGACGGCACCACCAATTTCCTGCACGGCATCCCGCACTTCGCGGTCTCGATCGCGCTCGAGCGCGAAGGCGCGATCGTTGCCGCGCTTACCTACAACCCGGCGAACGACGAGCTGTTCACCGCCGAACGCGGCAAGGGCGCTTTCCTCAACGACCGGCGTATCCGCGTCTCCGCCCGTCAGCGCCTGGCCGAGGCGGTCGTGGCGTGCGGGTTACCGCATTACGGCCGCGGCGACCTCGCGCTCGGACGCCACGAAATCGCCGCCGCGCAGCAGCACTTCGCGGGACTGCGCCGCTTCGGCGCCGCCACCCTCGATCTCGCCTGGATCGCCGCCGGCCGGTTCGATGCCTTTTGGGAGCGCAATCTGTCGCCGTGGGACCTCGCCGCCGGAATGCTGCTGATCCGCGAAGCCGGCGGGTTCGTCACCGACCTCGACGGCGGCGACCATGTCCTCACCAAGGGTCACGTTGCCGCAGGCAACGATACGATGCATCGCGAGCTGCTGCGGCTCCTCAGGGAAGCCGGCAAGGAAGCCGCCAAAGAGCCCGCCGGCGCGCCGGCGGGGTCCTGAAAACGAGGCCCTCGCTGATAACGCCATCACCGCGCCGTAAATTTTGCGACAGTCCAGGAGGGTGCGAAGGGTGAATATTGCAGCTTTGCGCGCTTATCACCGGGCAATCATGCGTTTTTCTTCCACCCCGGCTATGCCATATTGAGCCGATCACAGCGCTAAAACAAAACCGATGGCGAACAATCCCGATCAGGCCAAGCTTTCCTCGCCCCGCATCTTTCTGGTCCGGATGCTGGTGTTCCTCGTTCTTTGCGGGTTGATCGGCTTTGTCCTGCAGCGCCAGATCGTCAACGCCTTCATGGCCAATCCCTGGCTCAATGGATTGATCGTCGCGGTTCTGCTGATCGGCATCATCCTGTCGTTCCTGCGCGTGATCCGGCTGTTCCCGGAAGTCTCGTGGGTTAACAGCTTCCGCCGCGCCGACCCCGGCGTCGCGGTCGCCCGCGCCCCGACGCTGCTCGCGCCGATGGCCGCCATCCTTGGCGGCGAGCGGGTCGGCCGCGTCGCCATCTCGGCGCAGACCATGCGCGCCTTTCTCGACTCGCTGGCGACACGGCTCGACGAAGCGCGGGACATTTCCCGCTATCTGACCGGGCTCCTGGTCTTCCTCGGCCTGCTCGGCACGTTCTGGGGCCTGATCGAAACGGTCGGGTCGGTCGGCGGCATCATCAACAACCTCAACGTCGGCGGCGACGCCGACACGGTCTTCAACGGACTCAAGGAGGGCCTCGCCGCGCCGCTCGGCGGCATGGGCATCTCGTTCTCGTCATCGCTGTTCGGCCTCGCCGGCTCCCTGGTCCTCGGCTTCCTCGACCTGCAAACCAGCCAGGCGCAGAACCGCTTCTACACCAACTTCGAGGATTGGCTGGCGACCACTGTCGAAGACCTCGGCGCGGCCGGTGGTACCGGCGGCACGCTCCCGGCCGGCATCACCGAAGCGATCGAGCGGTTGCGGCTTTCGGTCGGCGACGCCGGATCGGGGAAGGCAACCACCGCGGCGATGGCCAACCTCGCCGAAGCGATCCAGGGCCTGGTTCAGCACATGCGCGCCGAACAGCAGATGATCCGCGACTGGGCGGACGCGCAGGCCAAGCTCAACAGCGACATCCGCCGCTTCATGGAAATCCTGTCGCGCGAATCCGTCGACAGGTAAGCGCGAGACCGGCGCACACGGGATAAGGCGCGAACACATGGCGTTGGCAAGAAGCCGCCACGACGGCGGCATGAATTACTGGCCGGGTTTCGTCGACGCGCTGTCGACGCTGATCCTGTCCATCATCTTCCTGCTCACCGTGTTCATGGTGGCGCAGTTCTTTCTGTCGCAGCAGATCGCCGGCAAGGATACCGCTCTGGCGCGGCTGAACGCGCAGATTTCGCGCCTCTCCGACCTGTTGTCGCTGGAGCGGACCGGCAAGACCAATCTTGAGGACGAAATCGCGCAGTTGCGCGCGTCGCTGTCCGCGGCCGAGGGCGACCGCGACCGCCTGCGCGGGGTCGCCGAAGGCGCGCAGAAGGCCGACACCGGTAAAGCCGAGGTCGGCAAACTCAACACGCAGCTCGACGTCGCGAAAGACGCGACGGCGCGCGCCGTGGCGCAGATCGAGATCCTCAATCAGCAGATCAGCGCGCTGCGCCGGCAGATCGGCGCGCTCGAAACCGCGCTCGGCGCCTCCGAGCAAAAGGAAAAGGACTCCCAGCTTCACATTGCCGACCTGGGCCAGCGGTTGAACGTGGCGCTCGCCCAGCGCGTGCAGGAGCTGTCGCGTTACCGGTCGGACTTTTTCGGCAAGCTGCGCGAAATCCTCGGCAACCGCCCCGACATCCGCGTCGTCGGCGACCGCTTCGTGTTCCAGTCGGAGGTCTTCTTCGACAGCGGCGCCGCGGTGCTGCGGCCGGAAGGCCGCGCCGAGCTCGACAAGCTCGCGAGCGCGCTGCTCGACCTCGACAAACAGATACCGTCGGAGATCAACTGGGTGCTGCGCGTCGACGGCCATACCGACATCCGGCCGGTTTCGGCGACGTCGCCGTTCAAGTCGAACTGGGAACTCTCCGCCTCCCGCGCCATCTCGGTGGTGCAATATCTGATCAGCAAGGGCGTCTCGCCGCAGCGCCTGGTCGCCGCCGGCTTCGGCGAGTTCCAGCCGATCGATCCCGCCACCACCGACGACGCCTTCAGCCGCAATCGCCGCATCGAGCTGAAACTGACCGAGCGGTAGGACGGCGCGAGCGGCGAGCGTATGCTGACCAGACACGATCTCGCCATTTCGCTCCGCCCCTATGAAACGCGCGATGAAGACGCCGCAATCGCGCTGTGGCTGCGGACCTGGCAAGCCGCCTACCCGGAGCTCGATTTCGCCGCGAGGCTCGACTGGTGGCGTAAGCGCTGGCGCAACGAACTGGTGCCGTCGGCCGATATAGTCATCGCGCAGGCCGCGGGCGAAGTGATCGGCTTCGTGACCGTCGATCCGAGTACGTTCTACCTCGACCAGATCGTGGTCGCGCCCGAGCGCTGGGCGTCGGGCATCGGCGCGGCGCTCATCGCCGTCGCCAAGCAACTCTCGCCGACGGGCCTCGATCTCGACGTCAACACCGACAACGCGCGCGCCATCCGTTTCTATCACCGGCAGGGATTTTCCATCGCCGGCGCCAGCATCAATTCCGTTTCCGGCAAGCCGGTTCACCGCATGCACTGGCGGCCGTAACGGCGAGGCTGCTTGAAGCGATCAGCGTCGGTTGTGCGTTCCGCGCCGGGCGCGATCAAATCCCCTGAAACTGCAACTTCGCCAGCCGGGCATAGAGACCGCCGGCGACGGCCAGCGTCTGGTGCGTGCCTTCCTCGACGATACGGCCTTGTTCCAGCACCAGGATGCGGTCGCAGGAGAGCACGGTCGCCAGCCGATGGGCGATGACGATCGTGGTGCGCTCCTGCATCAACACGGCCAGCGCGGCGGCGACTTGAGTCTCGCTTTCGGCATCGAGCGACGAGGTCGCTTCATCGAGCAGCAAGAGCGGCGCATCGCGCAAAATGGCCCGCGCAATCGCGATCCTTTGCCGCTGACCGCCCGACAGCGTGACGCCGCGTTCGCCGGCCGGCGTATCCATTCCTGCCGGCAAAGCCGCGATGAACGAAGCCGCATTCGCGTGTTCGGCGGCGCGCGCAACCTCGGCGTCGGACGCGTCCGGACGGCCGAAGCGGATGTTGTCGCGCACCGAAGTCGCGAACATCACGCTGTCCTGTGGCACCAGCGCGATACGCGCGCGCAAAGCGGCGGGGTCGAGATCGCAGAGCCGAACGCCGTCGAAGGTGACGCGCCCGGCGACGGGATCGTAATAGCGCAACAGCAAATGGAAGATCGTGCTCTTGCCGGCGCCGGACGGACCGACGATCGCGACCTTCTCGCCGCGCCGCACTTGAAAGGAAACGCCGTTGAGCGCCGACACGTTTGGCCGGGTCGGATAGGAAAAGCGCACGTCGGCGAAGGCGACCTCACCGCGCACCGGCGAGGTCAGCGTCAACGGCCGCAGCGGCGGTGCGATAGCCGGCTTGATCGCAAGAATTTCAAACAACCGTTCCGCGGCACCTGAAGCCTGCGCCATCTCGCCGCCGATTTCCGACAGCGATCCGAGCGCGCCCCCCGCAAGCACGGCGTAGAGGATGAACTGTCCGAGCCGGCCCGGCGTGATCTGCGCGCTGAGCACTTCCTGCGCGCCGAGCCACAAGACGACGACAATGCTGGCGGATACGAGGAAAATAGCGATGCCGGTCAGGAAAGCGCGCGAGCGTATCGAATTGCGCGCGGCCTCGAATGCGCGCTCGACCGCTTCGCGAAAGCGGCTGATGCCGAGCCGCTCATTGGTGAAGGCTTGCAGCACGCGCACCGCGCCGATCAGCTCGGCGGCATAGGCCGACGCTTCCGCAAGCGTATCTTGGGCGGAGCGCGAGCGGCGGCGTACGGCGCGGCCGAAAGCATAAAGCGGCAGCACGATGATCGGAATCGCGGCGAGCACAAAGGCCGAGAGCTGCGGACTGGTCACCACCATCATCGCGCACGCACCGACGAACAGCACGAGATTGCGCAGCGCCACCGACACTGAGGAGCCGACGGCCGCCTTGATCTGCGTCGTGTCGGCGGTGAGCCGCGAGATGACTTCGCCGGTCTTGGCCTCGTCGAAGAACGCGCTGGAGAGCGACGTCACGTGCGCGAACACGTCACCGCGGAGGTCGGCGACGATGCGCTCGCCGATCGTCATGACGAGGTAGTAGCGAAGCGCGCTGGCGAGCGCCAACACCGCCGCGACGCCGATCATGACCAAAAAATAGCGGTCGATCAGGGCTATGCCTCGTGCGGTGAAACCGAAATCGATCATGCGGCGCACGGCGATCGGCACGATCAGTGTCGTCAGGGCCGCAACGATCAACGCCGCAAGCGCTGCAAGCGCCCGCCCGCGATAGCGTTTGACGTAGGGCAAAAGCGAAGCAAGCGGGCGTATGATTACCCGGCGCTCCACCGCTGGTTTTGGCGCGGATGGTGCAACCGGTTCGGCGATTGCCGACAGCGATGGCGGGATCGCGGCCGGCGTCGCCGCATGCTTTTCGGCACCGAAATTCATGCGCCGCAATACCTTTTCCGCTGCCCTATCGCCTGACTCGGCGGGACAATGCTCCCTGGGCGCGGGAGTGGCAACGTGCGACAGCATCGCAGCGCCTTGTCTCGCCGGGTTCGGCGCGGTATAGAGCCGCCCAATTTGCAGATCGAAACGCGCGCCAGGAGCGGCGCGGCAAAGGCTCGAAAAACGCCATGAAACCCGACACCCACCCCGATTACCACCTCGTCAAGGTGGTCATGACCGACGGCACCGAATTCACCACCCGCACGACCTGGGGAAACCCCGGCGATACGCTGCATCTCGACGTCGATCCGAAGTCGCATCCGGCGTGGACCGGCGGCCAGCAGCATCTCGTCGACCGCGGCGGCCGGGTGTCACGCTTTCAGAAGAAGTTCGAGGGCTTCCTCAAGAAATAGCCGGCGCGGCACCGCGGGTGGCGAAGCACAGCGGTTCGAAGAACTCAAACGCCGCCGCCCTGTTCAAACGCGGCCTTCAGCAGCCCCATCTGCCGCTCGACCGGATTGCCGGCTGCGACCTTGAGCGGTGGCGGCGCGTGCATCGTCGCATCGAGCCGTCGCACTTCCGTCTGCAGCTTGATCGAGCGCGTGATGAGTTCCTGAAGCTTGGACGGCAACATCGTGATGGATTTGGCGTCGCCGGGCTCGCAGGCCGCAAGCCGCACTTTGCTTTTTTCCTTGTGCGCTTGCGCGAGCGTCATTTCGCCTTCCTTGACCGCGCGGTGCAGCAACAGCCACGAGGCAAGCTGCATCAGGCGCGTGGTCAGGCGCATGCTCTCGGTGGCGTAGACCAGCGCGGCGCTGCGCTCGAGTTTCTTGGATTCCGTCCGACCGGAGCCGTCGAGATAGCTCGCGGTCTCCTCGACGAGCGCCATTCCGTCGCGAAACAGCGTGGCAAAAACCTGGGAGCTCGCCAGCCGCTCGCTAAACGACACCGCGCCGCCACCGGCTTCAACTTCAGTCGCACGCTTTTCGGACATGGGTACGCCTCACACCGGTGGGAGCATCGCCCGGCGCGGCCGTGAAGTCCAGCGGGTGAACGAAGCAAGTCTCCGACATAGTTGCCGGCGACGCACGCCACGCGGGGCGGCGATGTGGCACAAAAGGCGATGTGGCACAAAAAAGGAGCCGCCGTTGCCGGCGGCTCAAGGTGATAACAGGGAGGCGTCAAACAGAGTGGACAGGAGCCACTCGATGTCCAGAAGATGGACAGTGTCTGTAATGAACGAGAAAGCTTAACCAAAGGTTAAGAAATCCCGGAAAGCTGCCGGATCTTTTTGCACGTTAACTGTAATCCGTCATTTCCGGCCCGTCATTCCGGGTCCAAGAACCGCGAGAATCGGGGCAATCACCGCGTTGCCGCTGCCTACTTCTTGAAAAACGCATCGGCCGCCGTTTGTGAGGCGCGCTTTCGGGCCATTTCCGCTTCCAGCCTGGCGATCTCGTCCTTGAGCAATGCGACGCGGTCGGCGAGTTCGCCGACCGAGAGCAGCGATAGATCGTGCCCGATCTCGTGCGTGATCTTCTTCTTCGGCAGATCGTCCGGGTCGATCGCGGGCATTTGGCCCTCCCTTGGACAATAAATCTAACGGCGAGGGGCGCGATTGTCACATCGGCCGACGGCCACTAAGACTGGCCGCCACTAAGACTGGCCGCCACGTCTTAGTTGCTACATCGAAGACCAGATCAATGACCGCCTTACCTGAACACATGACCGTCATGGCAATTCGCGAGCCCGGCGGACCGCATGTCCTGACCGCCGAGCAACGCCCTGTGCCCACGCCGGGCGTGGGCGAAATCCTCATCAAAGTTACCGCCGCCGGCGTTAACCGGCCCGACGTCATGCAGCGCATGGGTCTCTATCCGCCGCCGGCCGGCGCCACCGATATTCCCGGACTTGAGATCGCCGGCGCGGTCGTGGGGCGCGGATCGGAAGCGACGCGCTGGCACCAAGGCGACCAGCTCATGGCGCTGGTCGTCGGCGGCGGTTATGCCGAATATTGTATTGCGCATGAAAGCCACGCACTTGCGGTGCCGGCCGGTCTTTCACCGATCGAAGCCGCCGCTATTCCGGAAACGTTTTTTACGGTCTGGTACAACGCGTTCGAGCGCGGCCGTCTCGCAGCAGGAGAAACCCTGCTTGTCCATGGCGGCTCCTCCGGTATCGGCACCACCGCCATTCAACTGGCAAAAGCCTTCGGCGCCCGGGTCGTGACCACCGCCGGCTCAGCGGAAAAGTGCGCGGCTTGTCTGAAGCTCGGCGCCGACGTCGTCGTCAACTACAAGACCGAAGATTTTGTCGCCGCGACCAAACAGGCAACCGGCGATCGCGGCGCCGATGTCGTGCTCGACATGGTCGGCGGCGATTACATTGATCGCAACTATGAAGCGGCGGCGGTCGAAGGCCGCATCGTGCAGATCGCCTTCCAGGCGTCGCCACGCGCCAGCGTTGATTTCCGCCGGCTCATGTTCAAGCGTCTGACCCACACCGGTTCAACGCTGCGCGCGCGCTCGGTTGCCGACAAGGGCGCCATAACCCGCGCCGTCGAAACGAAGGTGCTGCCCCTGATCGCAGCCGGAAGGGTCAAGCCGGTGATCGACTCGACTTTCAAGCTGCGCGAAGCCGCTGCCGCCCACGCGCGTATGGAAAGCAGTGAACATATCGGAAAGATCGTTCTGACCCTTTGAAATGACACGGGTAAATCCTTGCGCTCGCGCCGCCCAACGGCTACTCATCGGCCGTCTTGGTCTAAACGATCGCCCGGATGACATCGGGCCGCGAATTCGGCGCAAAACCGGTTAAGTTGCGCAGTGGGGAATTTCTGATCGTCGGGGCGCCGATTGCGCCGGCTCGGAGTCGTCTCTTGGCATTTCTTCGCGCCGCAACGGCGTTTGCGGTCTTTGCGTTTGCGGCCCTGCTCGGCGTCTCCGGCGCCGCAGCGGTGGAGGCAGTCAATATCCGCCTCGACGCCTCCGCCATCGACCTGACGGAAGCGGTCGAGTTCCAGCACACCGACGGCGATCGCGTCCAGGTCTCGACCGTACCCGGCGCCGACGGCATCGTCCGCCGCATCGAGGTGCGGGCGCGCGAAGCCGGGACCAACTGGGCCGTATTCGCGCTCGCCAACAATGGCGACGAGCAGATCGACCGTCTGATCGTCGCCCCGCACTACCGGATGGTTGGCTCCGGCCTCATCTGGCCCGATCTCGGCCTTTCGCGCATCGTCAGTATCACCCCGTCATCGGGCGATCCGCCGGAGCGGCTGGACAATCCCACTGCGGACGTCTTCCGCGTTACGCTTGACCCGGGCACGGTGATCACCTTCGTCGCCGAGCTGCGCGCTCCAAATCTGCCGCAGCTCTATCTGTGGGAGCCGGACGCCTTCAAGGACAAGGTCAACTCGCTGACGCTCTATCAGGGCATCGTCATCGGCATCGCGGGATTGCTGGCGTTGTTCCTCACCATCCTGTTCGTGGTCAAAGGCAGCGTGATGTTTCCGGCCGCCGCCGCGCTCGGCTGGGCGGTGCTCATTTATATCGGCGTCGATTTCGGATTCTGGGGCAAGGTCTTCGACATGTCGTCGGGCACCGAGCGCATCTGGCGCGGCTCGGGCGAAGCAATCCTCGCCGCCACGCTCCTCGTATTCCTGTTCGCCTATCTGAACCTCAACCGTTGGCATGTGCGCTACGCCCATATCACTGTCGGCTGGCTCGCCTTTCTCGGCGCGCTGGTGGCGGTCGCACTGTTCTCGCCGGCGGTCGCCTCCGGTATCGCTCGCATCTCGCTGTTTTTCATCGCGGTGCTTGGCTTCGCTCTCGTCGTCTATCTCTCAACCCACGGATTTGACCGCGCCGTGATGCTGATCCCTACCTGGCTTTTGCTGGTGGCCTGGGTGTTCGGCGCAGCGCTCACGGTGCTGGGCTTCGTCACCAACGACATCATCGGCCCCGCCTTGCTTGGCGGCCTGGTTCTGATCGTGATGCTGATCGGCTTTACGGTGATGCAACATGCCTTTGCCGGCGGCATGGCGCAGGGCATCGTGTCCGATGTCGAGCGCCGCGCGCTGGCGCTTACCGGCGCCGGCGACCTGATCTGGGACTGGGACGTCTCGGCCGACCGCGTCTTCACCAGCCCCGAAACGGAAGCAATGCTTGGGCTGAAGAGCGGATCGCTCCACGGCGCCGCCGCAAGTTGGCTCGACGCTTTGCACCCGCTCGACCGCGATCGCTTCCGCGCTACCCTCGACGGCGTGGTGGAACAGCGCCGCGGGCGTGTCGCACAAGATTTCCGCATGCGCACCGCCGACGGCCATTATCTGTGGTTCGCGTTGCGCGCCCGGCCCGTCGTCGGCTCCGACGGCGAGGTGATCCGTCTCGTCGGCACTCTCACCGACGTCACCGAGTTTAAGACCATCGAAGAACGTCTGCTGCACGACGCCGTGCACGACAATCTCACCGGCCTGCCCCACCGCGAGTTGTTCCTCGACCGGCTCGAAGCGCTGCTCGGCTTCGCCAAAGCCGACAGCGCCATCCATCCGACCGTGATGGTGGTCGACATCGATCGTTTCAAACAGGTCAACGATTCGGTCGGCATGGCGCTCGCCGACTCGATCCTGCTGACGCTCGCGCGCCGGCTCGGACGGCTGATCAAGCCGCATGACACGCTGGCGCGCCTGTCGGGCGATCAGTTCGGTCTTATCGTTGTATCGGAGCGCGATTCCGCGCGCATCACCGCACTCGCCGAAACGATCCGCCGCACGCTCCGCGCGCCGATCACCTTCAACGATCGCGAGATCTTCCTCACCGGCTCGATCGGATTGACGCTCGGCGATTCCGAGCCGCAACGGGCCGAGGAGAGGCTCAAGGACGCCGAACTCGCCATGTATCATGCCAAACGTAACGGCGGCGATCGTATCGACGTGTTCAAGCCGGGCATGCGGGCGCGCAAATCCGACCGGCTGTCGCTCGAATCCGACCTGCGGCGGGCCCTCGAACGCGAGGAGATAACGATTCTCTACCAGCCGATCGTGCGGCTCGAAGACCGTTCGGTCGCCGGCTTCGAGGCGCTGGCGCGCTGGAACCATCCCAAGCTCGGGCGACTGTCGCCCAATGAATTCATCAGCATCGCCGAAGAAACCGGCCTAATCGTCGAACTCGGCCTGTTCGTCCTCGAACGCACGGCGCGCCAGCTCAGCACCTGGCAGCGCACGCTGCGGCCGCGCGAAAACCTGTTCGCCAGCGTCAACGTTTCCTCGCGCCAGTTGCTTCGCCACGATCTGATCCAGGATCTGCGCACGGTTCTGGCACGCGCGCCGCTGACGCGCGGCTCGCTCAAGCTTGAAATTACCGAATCGGTGGTGATGGAGAATCCGGAACACGCCGCGCAGATGCTGCACCGGATTCGCGAGCTCGGCGCCGGTCTCGCGCTTGACGATTTCGGTACCGGCTATTCCTCGCTCGCCTATCTGCAGCGCTTTCCGTTCGACACGATCAAGATCGACAAATCGTTCGTGCACACGACGGCGAAGGGCACCCGGCCGGTGATCCTGCGCTCGATCATCGCGCTGGCGCACGATCTCGGCATGGACGTCGTTGCCGAAGGGGCCGAAACCGACTCCGACGCGGTCGAGCTTTATCAGCTCGGCTGCGAGTATGCGCAGGGCTTTGTATTCGGAGAGCCGATGACCCCTGAGCGCGCCCGCGCGCTGCTGCAACCGCACGGCAAAGTCGAAATGGCGAGATGACGGCAGCGGTCAGGGAACAGCAATCAAGGCATCAGCTTAAAATCGCCTAAAACCTGATACTGGCACCCGATACCGGCTAGGCGTGCCCGGCTTCGCTTGACAGCATGCCGACGTCGACACCGAGTTTCTTCAGCGCCTTGCCGTATTTGCCGCCGATATCGGTACCAAAGATGAGTTCCGAATCCGGCGCGCAGTGCAGCCAGCCGTTTCCCTGGATCTCGCTTTCGAGTTGACCGGGAGCCCAGCCGGCATAGCCGAGCGCCAGGATCGCGCTGGCCGGCCCGTCGCCGCGCGCGATCGCCTTGAGGATGTCGAGCGTGGCCGTAAGGCAGATGCCGTCGTCGATGGGCAGCGTCGAGTTTTCGATGAAAAAATCGGCGCTATGCAGTACGAACCCGCGTTCGGTTTCCACCGGACCGCCCCGCATGACTTTCACCACGCCAGCGCGCGACGGCAGCTGGATCACGTCGGCTGCGGGGATCACGTCAAGCTTCACCAGCAGGTCGGAAAAATTGATGTTCGGCGCCGGATGGTTGACGACAATGCCCATGGCGCCTTCGGAGGAATGCGCGCAGACATAGATAAGCGAACGGGCAAATCGATCGTCCAGCATCGCCGGCATGGCGATCAGCATCTGGCCGTCCAGATAGCCTCGTCCCCGCCCCCGATTCTTTCCCGATGTGCCGCGCGGCAATTTCATGTCCGAAGGTTAGCCGATCGATCCATTTTTGCAAACGAACTGCGGCGGCAAAAGTTCACACTATCGTTGGTCGGCTTTCGGGCGGCGCGGCGGTCACAATCATGTCAGTGGCGCGTTGGGCAGCTTCACCCTACACAGCCGCCATGACGCCCCGTGCAGCAACCCATCGCATGGCGGTCGCGACCGTAGCTCTCGCTTGCGTCGGCGGCATGCCGATCGCGCGGGCCCAGGATGCCTCCGCCTGGAATCAAGAACTTCACGCCGCGGCACGGTTGATCGCGGGCAAGGCGACCGAAGCCGGCCCGGCAAAAGTGCTGCGGGCCGGCATCGAAATTCGTCTCGACCCGGACTGGAAGACCTATTGGCGCTATCCCGGCGATTCCGGCGTCCCACCAACAATCGATTTTGCCGGATCCAAGAACGTCAAATCGGTGACCACGTTATGGCCGGCTCCGGAGCGATTTTCCGACGGCGCCGGCGGCCATTCAATCGGATATGTGGGCGATGTCGTGCTGCCGCTGGATGTGACCCCGGCGGACGCGACCAAGCCGTCGTCGCTTCACGTCAAGATTGGATACGCCGTATGCGGCACTCTTTGCGTACCGGCGCAAGCAGACCTCAACCTCACACTGTCCGGCAAGGCAAGCGGCGGGGAGCCCGCACTCGCCACGGCCAAGGCGCGCGTCCCGCGGCGGGTCGCACTTGGCGCCAATCCACGCGTTGACGGTATTGCCATTCGGTCGGTGCATCGCCAGCGGGACGGTAGCGGTGAGCGGGTCGTCGTCGAAGTGATTGGGCCTGCGGATGTGCCGGTCGATCTCTTCGTCGAAGGACCGGCGCCCAACTGGGCGCTGCCATTGCCCGAACCGAGCGGTCCGGCAAGCCTCGCGCGTTTCGGCGCTCCGCAAATTCAGCGATTCACGTTCGACCTCGACGGTCTCCCGCCCGGCGCAAAGGCCGACGGTGCGACGCTGACCTTCACCGCGATTTCGCCGGCCGACGCCATCGAGGTCGAAGTACGCCTCGACTAATTCGCCGGATACGCTAATTTACGCCGGACGAGAAAACCCCCATCTGGATAACGAGAGGATACGATCATGCCGATTAAGGTTGGCGACCGCCTGCCGCCCGACATCAAGTTCCGGGTCGTGGGACCCGATGGTCCGGCGGTGAAGACGATAGACGAGGTGTTCAAAGGCAAGAAGGTGGTGCTGTTCGCCGTGCCCGGCGCCTTTACCCCGACCTGCAACAACAATCATCTGCCCGGGTTCCTCAAGAACGCCGACGCGTTCAAGGGTAAAGGCGTCGACACCATTGCGGTTACCGGCGTCAACGACGTGTTCGTTTTCGACGCCTGGAAGAAATCGACCGGCGCTGGCGGCAAGATTGAATTTCTGGCCGACGGCAACGGCGACTTCGCCAAGGCACTCGAACTTACGATGGATGGCTCGGGCGTTGGGCTGGGCACGCGTTCGAAGCGCTACGCCATGCTGGTCGAGGACGGCGTGGTGAAGAAGCTCAACATCGAGGACGCGCCCGGCAAGGCCGAGGCTTCGGGCGCGGACAGTCTGCTCAAGCAGATGTAGCCACTTTCGTCCCGCCTGCGAAAAGCTAGGCAGGTTCCGGCAAGTTGCCTTTTTAATACTTGTTCGAGACTGCCTGGCGCCGTTTCACGTTAAGCGCGGCGATGGCCGCCGCCGAGGCTGCAAGCTCGTTGTCCTCGGCGTCCCGATCGAAGCCCCACGTCAGTTCTCGTTCCGGCTCGTAGCGTACCGGCTGCAACCGGACATACCTCGATCGCCGGTTCGATCGGACGAAAATGTAGAGCAGGACTTTGACGACACGCCTGACGGCGCCCCTGCGCACGTCCTCCCGCGCGCGCAGCGCAAAAATCATTGCCGCCTTTTTGTCGAGCTCGACCTGAAGGCGGGTAATCTCGGCGTGTTGTATATCGGCGGCGCGGCTCTTGGCCTTCGAACGCATCGCTTCCATGCCGATTTCAAGGCGACGCACCGACATGGCAAATTCGGCGCGTAGGTGATCCTTGTCCGCCTGGATTTCGTTGGCGGTCATCGGCGTGGCGTCAACAAGCTGCCGCTTGGTGAGGCGCACCGCACGCTCATGAACAAACGGAAAAAACACCAGCATCAGGAGGCACCCCGCAAAAAGCCCAATGCCGCACAACATGAACGATTCGATCATCGAAAGCCTGCGCGAGACAGATTTTTGCCGAGCCGCCGCAGCGGCGATCGTCTCGCCATTCTTACGCCAACGGCCCTTCGGCTTAAAGCTCGTTCTGAATTGTGGTGAAGATGGTAACCAGCTTGTTGCCGACACTGTTGATCGAAGGAATAATGGCGACCGAGATGCCGGAAGTGATCAGCCCGTAGTCGATCGCGGCGGCACCGGACTCGTCTTTCAGGAAGAACTTGTTCAACAAGTCGATGGCTCCTTTAAAATCGACCAAGGTCCTATCAGAAACATGATGGTAAATAAATCAAGTTCCTAATTAACAATGAACTCGTAAACGCGTTTACCATCGCGCGTCGAACATCAGCCGCCGGCGACCTTGCCCGCCTTACGGATATCGGCAATCGCCTCGCGCGCGAGCAAGTCGGCACGCTCATTCAGATCGTGCCCGGCATGGCCGCGCACCCAATGCCAACGCACCTCATGCGCACCAATAGCGGCATCGAGACGTTGCCACAGATCGACATTCTTGACCGGCTTTTTGTCGGACGTGCGCCATCCGTTGCGCCTCCAGTTGGCGATCCACGACATGATACCGTTGCGGAGATATTGACTGTCGGTGTGGATATCGACGTGACAAGGCCGCTTGAGCGCTTCGAGAGCGGAAATCGCCGCCATCAACTCCATGCGGTTGTTGGTGGTGTTGACCTCGCCGCCTTTCAGCTCCTTTTCCCGATCGCCGAAAGCGAGGATGGCGCCCCAGCCGCCGGGGCCGGGATTGCCCGAACAAGCGCCGTCGGTGTGAATGACGACGTGCGGCAGTTCTGAGATCACGGCCGGAGTCACGGCGCGGCCACGCCGTAATCGCGCGCGCTGGTCACTTTCTGATGGAATCTCAGCTTGCGAAGATATTCGAGCGGATCCTTGGGGCGTACCAGCGCGCCGGGCGGCACGTTGAGCCAATCGACCAGGCGCGTCAGCAGGAACCGCAACGCGGCGCCGCGGGCGAGGAGTGGCAGCTTCTCCCATTCCTGCGACGACAGCGGTCGCGTTTTCGCGTAGCTCGCGAGCAGTGCACGGCCTTTGGTGACGTTGTAGGAATGGTCCTGCTCGAAGCACCAGGCGTTGAGACAGATCGCGACATCGTAGACGAGGGTGTCGGTGCAGGCGAAGTAGAAATCGATCAGCCCCGAGATGTTGTCGCCGAGGAAAAAGACATTGTCGGGAAAGAGGTCGGCATGGATGACGCCCTGCGGCAACCCGCTCGGCCACGCCGCTTCGAGCAGATCGAGCTCGGCGGCGAGCAAGACTTTCAGATCGCGTTGAACCTCATTGGCGCGGTCACCACACGCCGCGTAGAGCTGCCGCCACCCGGCGACCGAGAGGGCATTTTCCCGTCGCTTGGGAAAGTCCGCACCGGCAAGATGAAGCCGCGCCAGCGCCTCGCCCAAGGCGGCGCCGTGGGCGGCACTGGGCCGGCGAATCCACATGCCGTCGAGAAAGGTGACGATCGCCGCTGGCCGGCCCGCGAGCCGGCCAAGCGTCTCGCCGGCGCGATTCTTTACCGGCTGCGGGCAGGTGATACCGCGGCTCGCCAGATGCTCCATCAGCCCGAGGAAAAACGGCAGGTCGCGCGCGGCGACACGCCGCTCATAAAGCGTCAGGATGAAATAGCCGCGGCTGGTGTGGACCAAAAAATTCGAGTTTTCGACGCCCTCGGCGATCCCCTTATAGGCCAAGAGCTCGCCGATGTCGTAACCGGCGAGGAAGGGGGCGAGGTCTTCCGCCGCGACATCCGTATAGACAGCCATCAAGGTCTCCAGCGCCTTCGCCGCTACCCGCCATCCGTATCGCCGTCAAGGTCGCCGGCGGGCCAAGCGCCGTGAAATGCGAATTATCCCTGCGGTCTCTCCAATGTGAGCACACTTTCGGCGCCCGGCGCGCGGCGGTATGATCGCGGCGATTGCCCCGATCGGAAGGCGGGCAACCGGGGCGCGCACGCATGAAAACAATCCTCGTTCCCACCGAGCAAAACGCCGCCATGACGTCCGCGTTGGACACGGCGTTGTTGCTCGCGCGACGGTTCGACAGTTGCATCGAGGGCTTTCCGCTCCGTCCGGCGGTTGCCGACATGGTGGCGATGGATCCCGATGCCGGATTGACCATGGTCGCGGTCAAGGAGAACGACGCGGAAATGGTACGGCAGGCGGAAGACCTGTTCCGCTCGTTCATGGAGCGTCATGGCGTGACGCGGCGCGCCGACGTGGCGACGTCGCCCTCCGCTTCGTCAGATGCTTTGCTATCCTGGGCGTGGAACACCGCCGCGCCGAGCGGCAACGACTTCGTCGGCAGCTACGGCCGCGTGTTCGACGTCATCGTGCTCGCGCGTCCGGGAGAGGAATGGCAGAGCCCGTCGATGGTCACGCTGGAATCCGCTTTGTTTGAAAGCGGACGCCCGGTGTTGATCGCACCACCGACCTCGCCGCACGCGCTCGGCGACCATGTGCTGATCGCCTGGAATCGCAGCACCGAACAGGCCCGCACCACGGCGTTCGCCATGCCGCTGTTGCGGCGCGCGCAGCGTATCACCATCCTGACTGTCGAGGGCTCGACGGTTGCCGGGCCGAGCGGCGTTGAGCTGGCGCGCTCGCTCAAGATGAACGGAATCGTCGCCGGCCCCATCACCGTCGCTCCCGGTAAAGCCAGCGCCGGCGAAACGATCCTGAGAAAAGCCGAGGAGCTCGGCTGCGACCTCATCGTCAAAGGCGCCTATACGCAGAGCCGCTTACGCCAGATGATCTTCGGCGGCGCTACCCGACACATCCTCGCCAATGCCAACCTTCCTGTGCTGATGGCGCATTGAGGCGGCCGCAGGACAGATGCCGACCGTCACTTCAGATCTTTGCGGATGATCTTGCCGACATTGCTCTTGGGCAACGAGTCGACGAAAACGATCACCTTGGGCACCTTGTAACCGGCAAGCCGTTCGCGCGCGAATTTGGTCAGTGCCTCGGCGGTAACAGCCGGGTCGCGCTTGACGGCGAAGAGCTTCACCGCCTGCCCGGTGTGCGGGTCGGTCACGCCGATGACCGCGGCCTCGAGTACGCCCGGATGCTGCGCGATCACATTTTCCACTTCGTTGGGGAAGACCTTGAAGCCGGAGACGTTGACCATGTCCTTCTTGCGATCGAGGATTTTCAGAAATCCCTGCGCGTCGAACGCGCCGATATCGCCGGTGTGCAGCCAGCCGCCCTCGGTCAGAACGAGCCTGGTTTCATCGGGACGTTGCCAATAGCCCTGCATCACTTGTGGCCCGCGCACGCAAATCTCGCCCGCCTCGCCGACGGCAAGGTCGTTGCCGCGATCGTCGCGGATCGCGACTTCGGTCGACGGCACCGGCAGGCCGACGGTGCCGATCCTGGGCGCGCGAACCGGATTGAGACAGACCACGGGCGACGCCTCAGTGAGGCCGTAGCCTTCGACCAGCTCCGTGCCGGTGATCTCGCGCCATCGCGCCGCCACGGCGCTTTGCACCGCGGCGCCGCCGCCGACGGCGAAGCTGAGCTTGCTGAAGTCCAGCGCGGCGAACTCGGGCGTGTTGGTCAGCGCGTTGAACAGCGTGTTGACGCCGGTCATTGTCGCGACCTGCGCCCGGCGCATGGTGCGGATGAGACCTTTGATGTCGCGAGGGTCGGGAACGAGAACGCTCAGTCCGCCCATCAACGCGAATGCCAGGAGGTTCGCCGTCAGCGAGAAGATATGATACAGCGGCAGCGGGGTGAGTACGCTGCCCTGCTCTTCCTGGAGATACGGCGCGATCACGGCGCGGCATTGCAACGTATTCGCCACAAGATTGCGATGCGTGAGGACCGCGCCTTTCGGCACTCCGGTGGTTCCCCCGGTATATTGCAGCAGCGCCGGTGCGGTCGGCGCCGGTTGCGCATCCACATACTGCGCGCCTGGGCGGTGGCTACAGGCGTCATGCAGCAACGTGACGCTGTCGAAGCGCCAGGCCTGCACGGCGCGGCGGATATACATATTGGCGAAATTAAACAGCAGGCGCTTGGGCGCGGGCATGAAGTCGCCGAGCCGCGCGACGACCACGCGCCGAATCTTGGTCTCGGCCAGGACCGTTTCGAGCTTGTGCGCAAAATTCTCCATGATCACGATGGCGGCCGCGCCCGAATCCTTCAGCTGCTCTTCAAGCTCGCGCGGCGTGTAGAGCGGATTGACGTTGACTACGGTCAAGCCGGCGCGGAGCGCACCGAGAAACGCCACCGGATAAGCAAGCAGGTTCGGCAGCATGATCGCAACGCGATCGCCGGAACGGCACCCGGCTTCCTCGATGAGGAAGGCGGCAAAGGCCCGGCTAAGGCGAGCCCACTCGGTATAGGTCATGCGCACACCGAGGCATTCGAACGCCGAGTGAGCGGCGTGACGGGCGCAGGCGTCGAGCAGCATCGCCGAAAGCGACGGATAGGAATCCGGGTCGATGGTTTTGGGGATGCCCGGTGGATAAGAGCCGAACCAGACCGGCTCCGCCACACCGGCCGATGCCGAAGCAGCGTCGCTTGCTGTCTGCAGCGTCATGGCATTACATCCTCGGCAGGCCCGGACGGCCGCTTTCGCCAATCTACGGCAAATTTCGATGACACGGTATCGACCGTGGCGAGCCTGTCCCGGTTCGTCCCCTTCTCCTTTCTCCATCCTCTCCGCGAAGGGGGCGGAAGAACAAACGCGCTCTCGCGACGCGCATGCGTCCCGGTCACAATGCCTCGAAGTCCGCTCGCATCGCCCGCGGAAAACCGAGGGAGCCGAGCGCCAAAAAGGCGCAGGTCTCGCGAGCCGTGCGTGCGAGGCATGGCAGCGCATCTTGCGGTCGGAGCGCTCGTCTTCGGGAGTGAGGCAGTTATACACGTTACATAATTGGCGACAAATGTCGATAATGTCTCTTTTATAGTGACGAAAGTATCGCGGCAATTGGGGGAACAAGACGCTCTTAACGTATTGACACCACACAGAAATGGGATGATTTTCGCGCCTTTCAGCCGTTAACTACGTTCAGCTGTCGGCTTCCCCAAATCGTCCGGTGGCGGAAAACCGGCGAGCGGCGGCCATATTTTGCCACACTACAGCGTTAACGCTGATGCCGTCGGGGGTGGGGTAGCCGAAACTTCGCGTTAACCCTTCCCAAATTTACAGTGCGTTAGTGTTGTCCGCCGCGCGGGGATGTTGCGGCGGGTGACATGGGTCAATGGGTCAACGCGGGGACGCCAGTGCTCCTTGGTAAGGCGCGCCTGAAAGCCTGTCCTGTCGTCGTGACGCGAACCGCTTATTCGTGCGGTTTCGCCGTATTAGTTCTGCTCTCCGGCTCGCGTCTGTTGCAGAACGCCGTTGCCGAGGGCGACACCCGCACGATTTCGCTGCACCATATCCATACCGACGAAGACATCACCATCACTTTCAAGCGCGACGGCCGTTACGACGAGGCGGCGCTGGAAAAGCTCAATTGGTTCTTGCGCGATTGGCGAAAGCAGCAGGAAACCAAAATGGATCCGCACCTCATCGACCTGATTTGGGAGGTGCAGCGGGAGACGGGATCGAAAGAGCCGGTCTGGGTCGTGTGCGGCTATCGCTCGCCGGAAACCAACGCCATGCTGCGCCGCCGCAGCTCCGGCGTCGCACGTTTCAGCCAGCACATGCTCGGCCACGCCATGGACTTTTACATTCCGGGCGTCCAGCTGGATCAGCTTCGCGCCATCGGCCTGCGCATGCAGCGCGGCGGCGTCGGTTTCTATCCGACCTCCGGGTCGCCGTTCGTGCATATGGATACCGGCGGCATTCGCATGTGGCCGCGCATGACGCACGAGCAACTGGTCCGCGTGTTCCCGGACGGACGCACCGTCCATATCCCGACCGACGGCCGGCCACTCGCTGGCTATGAGCTCGCCCTCGCCGATATCAGGAAGCGTGGCAACGGCTCCGACGCCGGCGTGAACGTCGCTGACGCCGGCAGCGAGAGTCGCCATTTCAATCCATTTAGCAACCTCCTGCATATGGCTCGCGGCAGCAGCGACGACGAAGACGCGGATGGAGCCACTGCCGCGCCCGCCCCCGCGGCGACCGAACCCCTGCGCTCGCACGCGAAGGCGGCTGTCGTCGCCGCCATCGATCGCGTCGAAGACAAGCTTTCGGCGGAGAAGGCCAAGCTTGCTCAGGTCGCGTCGAAAGCGGAAGAAAAACTTGGGACGGAGAAGACAAAGTTGATCAAGGTCGCCTCGAAAACGCACGTCATTTCCCGCGCCGAAGCAGCGACGATGGCGGCGACTCCGAACCAGGTCATTCTCGCCCGCGGCTTCTGGCAGGGCGTTCCCGACGGCGCAGCCGCCGGCCACCCTGATCAGGCTGCAACGAACGCGCTGGCCGCCGTGGCGCGCCCGGGTCGCGTCAGCGTTGCCAGCGCAGCGCCTGACGAAACCGGCACGATTGGCCCATTTTCCGTCCCGCACGACGATCGGGTTTCGCCCGATGTCGCGCTGGCCTACGCCGAACAGGCGCGACGCGAAGCCCCGGCTCAAGTCGTCACGCTTCCGCTCCCGGCTGCGACGGCAACGCCACGCGCCGAGGTCGTGCGCGCCGTCGCCGTGCAGACCTCTGACAACGAGACGACCGTCGCGGTGAAACGCGTCAGCGGCCGCCCGGCTTCGGCTATTCTCAACCTTGCCGCCAAGACGGTGACCATGACGTCGCCGCTCGCGGACCCCGCCCGCCTCGACGATCCATGGCTGCGCGCCATCGTAGTATCGCCAAGCGTAAACCGCTTCCTGTGCATCACGATGCTTGGCGCACGTGATTTCCGCACGCTTGCGGACATGATGATCAAACCGGACAATTCGGTGATGATGACGTTCGCGGCCAATCCGAATCCCGGCCTCGATCACGACCATTTCAGCGGCAGCGCGATCGTTTTCATGTCGACCGTGACTTACTACCCGCTGCGCAGCGCGTCGCTGCAGTAATTCCATGTCGTTGCGAGAAGCCAACGGGTCCGGCCCGAAGTGGCCGGCCCGATGACAAGCTCCGCGACGAAGCAAGCCGGCCCCGCGCGGGATTGGAGTGCTTCGCCCCGCTCGCGATGGCGGCGCTGATACGCCCGAAAATAAGGACTAACCCAACATCCCGAGCGCGTGCAGATAGGTTTCGAGGATCGCCTCCTGCTCCTTGCGCTCGTTGACGTCCTGCTTGCGTAGCCGCACCACGACGCGCAACGCCTTCACGTCGAAGCCGTTGCCCTTGGCTTCCGCGTAGACATCGCGAATGTCGTCGGCGAGCGCCTTCTTTTCCTCTTCGAGGCGCTCGACGCGTTCGACGAACGCTTTGAGCTGATCCTTGGCGAATCGATGGGCGGTCTGCTCGTCCTTGGCAGCGGCTGCGGCGGTAACGGTGGCCATCGGTTACTCCTGGCGATTACGGGTCGCCGGAAGCTTTCGAAAGTGCGCGCCTTCAGGTCAAGGCGCGTCTGCGCTCATCCACAGCACTGCACAGAGCTATTCGCGCTCGACATGCGGCATCACTGCTTTTGGCTTGCTTTTTCGAAGGCCGCTTGCTGTCCCGAGGACGCTTCCTTCAGATACTTGGCGCGCCATTCGTCGTAGGGCATGCCGTAGACCACCTCGCGGCTTTGCTCTTTCGTCATCGGCACGCCGGTCTCGTCCGCCGCGTCCTTCATCCAGTTGGAGAGGCAGTTCCGGCAGAACCCGGCCAGATTCATCAGGTCGATGTTCTGCACGTCCGTACGCGAGCGCAAGTGCTCGACCAGACGGCGGTAGACGGCGGCTTCGAGTTCCACCCGGCTCTTCTCGTCGGTAGCCATATCTTCCTCCGAAGATCAGTCAGAAATCAGAGAATGATCCGGAAAAGCCGCGCCCGGTTTTCCAAACAGGATCGTGTTCACTAGATATAATGCTGAAAGATAGAGGCGCGACGGGCGTTCTTCCAGAGTTAGCGGCCGGGATATCCCATGAACACCAAACCTGACGCGACGGCCACGCCGACGCGCGCATTGCTCGAATCGCTGTTTCGGAGCGCCGTTGCCGCCGCGCACCCGATCGCCTGCCTGCCGCCGAACCTGCCGGCCCCCCCGCAGCGCGGACGCCTCGTCATCCTCGCCGCCGGCAAAGCGGCTGGCTCGATGACCGAAGTCGCCGAACGCCACTATGTCGCGCAGCTGCCGCCGCAGCGGCTCGCCGGCCTCGCGGTCACGCGCCACGGCTACGGTCGTCCGACCAGGCACATCCCGGTCATCGAAGCCGGCCACCCGGTGCCCGACAAAGCCGGCGTTTCGGCGACCAAGCGCGCATTGGCGCTCGCCGATGCGGTCGACGCCGACGATCTCGTCCTTGTCTTGCTGTCCGGCGGCGCCTCGGCGAACTGGATCGCGCCTGCGCCCGGACTGACGCTCGAGGAGAAGCAGGCGGTAACGCGGGCGTTGCTGAAGAGCGGCGCGGCCATCGGCGAGATGAATACGGTGCGCAAGCATCTCTCCCGCATCAAAGGCGGACGGCTTGCCAGGCGGGCCTATCCCGCCAAAGTCGTCACGCTCGCGATCTCGGACGTGCCTGGCGACGACCCTGCGGTCATCGGCTCGGGCCCGACCGTCCCCGATCCGACGACATTGGCCGACGCCCGCGACATCGCCGGCCGCTATCGGCTGGAATTCCCGCCGGCGGTCACGCACGCACTCGAAAACGCCGCCAATGAGACGCCCAAGCCCGGCGACAAAGTCTTCGCCGGCACGGACTACCGCATTGTGGCACGGCCGGACGACGCCTTGCGGGCCACGGCCGAGCGGGTGAGCGCGGCGGGCTACGAATGCGTCATGCTCGGCGGCCGCCTCCACGGCGAGGCGCGTGAGGTGGCGGCCGAGCACGCCCGGCTCGCGCTTTCACTCAGCGCCGAGCGCCGGCGCGTGGTCATCCTGTCCGGGGGCGAGCTGACGGTCACCCTGCGGGGAAACGGCCGGGGCGGCCCCAACCAGGAATATGCGCTGGCGCTCGCCATACGCCTTGGCGGCGCCCCAGGCATTGCCGCGCTAGCCGCCGATACCGATGGGACCGACGGCGGCGGCGGCCGCCCGGACGACCCCGCCGGGGCCTTCCTCGACCTGGCAACCCTTGAGCGCGCGCGGGCGGCCGGCCTCGATCCCGCCGCGTTTCTCGCCGACAACAATTCCACGGGATTTTTCAATGGTATCGGCGATTTGTTCCGGCCCGGTCCGACGTTCACCAACGTCACCGACTTCCGCGCCATCGTCGTTGACAGGCCATGAGATTTGACCGGAATCTGAACCGGACATGAGCGACGGGATCTATCCAAGACGACGAGTGGCGGGCGTGCTGGTGGCGAGCCTGGTGGTGCTGGTGTTGGCGGCATCGGCCGGCCCGGCGGCCGCGGACTTTCGGCTGTGCAACAACACCGCAAGCCGGGTAGGCGTGGCGGTCGGCTACAAGGATGCCGACGGATGGACGACCGAAGGCTGGTGGAACTTGCCGTCGCGCACCTGCGAGACCGTGCTGAAGGGCAATCTCGTTGCCCGTTATTATTATGTCTACGCGATCGACTACGATCACGGCGGCGAATGGATGGGTACGGCCGTCATGTGCACGCGCGACAAGGAATTCACGATCCGCGGCATCGGCGACTGTCTGGCGCGCGGTTATGACCGCAGCGGCTTTTTCGAGGTGGACACCGGCGAGCAGCGCGCCTGGACCGTGCAGCTGACAGAATCGAGCGAACAGTCCCCGCAACATCCGCTGCCGGCGGGCAACCCGCTCACGCCAGTCCCGGCTGTCCCCCCCGCTGCGCCCGGGGCTCGCACGGCGCCCGGCGGTACAGCGGCCCCCGGCACCCCGTCCGGAAGCCAGAGCCGATGAGGCGACGGCGGCGCACCAAAGTGGTGGCGACGCTGGGACCGGCTTCTTCGGATCGCACTATTATCGGCCGCCTGTTCGCGGCCGGCGCCGACGTGTTCCGCATCAATATGAGCCACACCAGTCACGAGAAGATGCGCGAGCTCGTGGAGACGATCCGGGCGGTCGAAGCCGATTGCGACCGGCCGATCGGTATCCTGGTCGACTTGCAGGGACCGAAACTGCGGCTGGGCGGTTTCAAGAACGACTGGGCCGAGATCGACAACGGCCAGGATTTCATCCTCGACAGCGATCCGGCACCCGGCGACTCCACCCGCGTGTACCTGCCCCATCCGGAAATCTTCACCGCCATCAAGGCGGGCGACTCGCTCCTGGTCGACGACGGCAAGCTTCGCCTGGTTGTGACGCAGGCCGAGCCGCAGCGCATCGTCACGCGCGTCAAAGTCGGCGGCAAAATCTCCAACCGCAAGGGCGTGAGCCTGCCCGAAACCGTGATCCCGGTCGCGGCGCTGGCGACGAAGGACATCGCCGACCTTGAAGCTGCCCTCGATGCCGGCATCGATTGGGTGGCGCTGTCTTTCATCCAGCGCCCCGAGGACATCGCCGAAGCCAAGAAGATTACGCGCGGCCGCGCGTCGGTAATGGCCAAGATCGAAAAGCCGCAAGCGGTGACGCGGCTCGACGACATCCTGGATCTCGCCGACGGGCTGATGGTGGCGCGCGGCGACCTCGGCGTCGAGATGCCGCTGGAAAAAGTTCCCGGCGTGCAGAAAGAGATGACGCGCGCCTGCCGCCGCGCCGGCAAACCGGTCATCGTCGCAACCCAGATGCTGGAATCGATGATCACCAGCCCGGTGCCGACGCGCGCCGAAGTTTCCGATGTCGCGACCGCCATCTTCGATGGCGCCGACGCGATCATGCTGTCGGCGGAATCGGCGTCCGGCCAATATCCGGTCGAGGCGGTGGCGACGATGAACCGGATTGCCGAGGAAGTGGAAAGCAACGAGGCGATGTATCTGCCGTCGCTTCACGTCCTGCACACCGAGCCCGAAGCGACCGGCGCCGACGCCATCGCCGCCGCAGCGCGGCAGGTGGCGGAAACGCTCGATCTTTCGGCCATCGTGTGCTGGACCAGCTCGGGCTCGACCGGCATGCGCGTCTCGCGCGAGCGG
>Ga0302325_10005811_pt1 | contig 27938 bp, 26 predicted proteins | sample Palsa_T0_2_FD_201948 | JGI IMG/M metagenome (GOLD analysis project Ga0302325, IMG submission 201948) | Peat permafrost microbial communities from Stordalen Mire near Abisko, Sweden - Palsa_T0_2 | ecosystem: Environmental > Terrestrial > Soil > Palsa > Peat permafrost | place: Sweden: Abisko... | reverse complement strand
GCTCGATCTCGAACGTGTCGAGGAATGACTGGCTGAAGATCTGGCGCGGATCGCTCATGGCGGGCTCGGGCCCGCGCGGCCACACGAAGCGGAACTCGAGATCGAGCAGCTCGGCGATCGAGCGCGCGTTGATGATCGCGCACAGGCGACCACCGAGCTGGTCCCAGCGGCGGGTGACGACGAGCGGGCGCTGGCTGGTCACGCTAGTGCAGCGCCACGCTGCGGAAGAACAGGCCGAGCGGGCGGGGATCCTCGGATAACCCGAGCTGGCTCGGCGACCGCGGATCGCGGATGCGCCACGACAGCAGGAGCTCCCCGTTGGTCGCGGCCTTCCCGAGCGCCATCTGCGCTGAGCACGGACCGCCGTCGCAGTCGACTGCCCCGAGGGCAACTCCGTTGGCCGCCACGTCCACGCTGAGCCGTGGAGCGCCGGGGGCCAGCAGCGGGTCGGCGTTCCACTCGAGCATCGTCGGCGCGCTGCCCGTTCGCAGCAGCAGTCGCGCCACGGGGCCGTACGTCCAGCGCCCTCCTGGTTCGGCATCCGCCCAGCCGCCGGCGAGCATCCGCTCATCCTCTGTCCCGGTGCCAAACGCGAGGTGATCTCCGGGCGGGCAGCGGAGCGGACGGCGTACGGTCAGGCGTTGCAGGAACACTCCGAGGATGCGCTGGTCGTCATTGATGCCCAACCGTGCGGGAGAGGCTGCGTCGGGCACACGTAGCACGAGCTCCAGACACGAGCGCTGTCGCACGATCCGAGCGGGCAACACGATCGCCTCGCCGTTGACTCCCGGTCTACCGGCGTCAAACACCAGGCTGCCCACGGGCTCGCCGTGGAGGAGCAGGTGGAGTCGCTGGCGCGGGCCTCGCTCCGACACGCCACCGGCGGCCAGCTCGAGCAGCAGCGAGGAGCCTGCGGGTTCGGGCAGCGTCAGCGCGAGCCGCGCCTCGCGGCCGGCGATCCAGCACCCCCACCCATGCGGAAGCCACAGCCCATATCGGCAGTGCTCGCGCGCAGTGCCGGGATCGCCGAAGTCGAGCGGGACGTCCCACCGAACCGGCGGCGGGGCGCACGACCCCGTTCCGATGGGCGCTGCCGTCTCGGCGTAGGGTCGGCTCGGACCTGGGCGTCCGCCCGGCCGCAGGTGACGCACGTCAGCTAGCCGGTGGATCCCCAGGCGCTCCCCAGCCAGGCGCAGATGCGTCACGGGGGTGACCCGGGCGCCGGGCGGGACGCGTCGGCGTAGGTACTGGCCCTGGACGGTCGCCGCCTGGCCCAGCACGCTTCGGCGGCTCGGCTGCGTGGCCTGCGCGCGCAACTCAAGCCGCTGCAGCGGCGCCACCACCAGCAGGGCCCGCAGCGTGTCGTCGGGCACCTCCACCTCGGCGATCCGGCGCAGGTAGCGAAGGCCCGCGCGCACGGCGGGGGCCAGGCGGTGCCGACGTGCCTGGATCGCCAGGCGGTCAAAATCAACCGGCCCGCACACGCCGCGGGCGATCAGGGTTGCGTCCAGGACCCAGCGGTAGGTCGGGGTCGGGCTCCAGCGCAAGCCGTGCATGATCACGAGCAGCAGCAGGTCGGCCGGGCAGAGAGCGCGGCTGTCCACGCCGCGGAGCGCCACCGGCACAGACGCAGCCCAGAAATCCTCGTCGGCGGCCCGGTGACAGGACGAGCGCAGCGCGTGCCAGTGCAGGTCCAGCTGTCCCTCGGCACCGTCGCTGAAGTTCACCCCGGGCCGGAAGAGCGGCAGGTAATCGGTCACGTACCACAGCGGCAGGTCCTCCACCGTGTGCAGGCCGTGGTCGAGGATGACCTCGACCGCGGCGGCGGCGGCGGCGGGCGGGACCAGGACGTCGATGTCGCTCATCTGGCGCATGCCGGCGTCCTGGCGCTGATCGGCGAGCAATGCGGCTCCCTTCAGCAGCAATGTGGGCAACCCGGCCCGCTGAAGCGCGGCCACGATCGGCATCACCTGGGCCAGGAGGATCTGATTGCGGGCCCAGGCGAAGCGGTGAACCCCCTTGAACAGCCTCAGCAGCGGGTCGTCGTTGCCGAGCGCGATCAGGTTGGCGCGCAGCTGGGGCAGTAACGCGTGGGTGGAGTAGTCCATCGCGGCCACGTCGAGCTGCGGGCGAATGCGTTGCCACGCGGCCAGTGCCCGCTCGTCCGATAGCAGCGTTGCCCGCAGCAGGTCGGCCTGGAGCGGCGTCGGCCAGATCGTGCGGTGGCCGGGGATGCCTCCCCACGGCGACGGCTCGGGCACATCCTCCCCGCGGCGCCGAGGCATGGATTCGGTCGTCATGCGCTCAGTGCCCGCTCGCGCGGCGCCGATCGAGGGATGCCTTCAACGTCCGCGGGAACTCGGACAGAGAGGCTCGCTGCGCGAGTGAGTTGTTGGCCCCGTGCACGCGCCGCCACAGCACGTGGTCGCGCACCGTGACCTCACAGAGACCACGCTCGCGAGCCCGGAGGAGCCAGTCGAGGGCCTCGGCCGTCCGAAGGCCGGCCGCGAACGGCCCGACGCGCTCGAACCCAGTGCGGCGGATCAGCATGCCGTCGGGAACATGCGCCGGCTGGGGCTGGTCCAACGCCAGCGGCCGGCCGCCTTCGCATTCGCCGAAGTGGCGGACCTGACCGTAGACGATGTCGACCTCGGGTTGGATGAGAAGCACGTCGATCCGGCATTCGACACTGGCGGCGGTGAGCAGGTCATCGGCATCCAGCGGCACGATGAACTCGCCCCGCACGAGGCTCATCGCTTCGCTGCGCGCGGCGCCAATTCCCGCGTGCGGCCGGCGCACCACGCGGACCGGCGGACCGACGTCCTGCGCGACCTGTGCGCTGGCGTCCTGGGAGCCGTCATCAACCACGACGACGTCGCCGATCGGGTAGCTCTGCGCGAGCACGCTCCTGAGCGCCGCGGCGACAAAGCGCTCGCCGTTGTAGACGGGCACCGCGACTCCGACGCTGGCCGTTTGATCAGTCATCGTCAGCAAGCAGGCGACGCCGGCGGACCGACTCCCGGAGCACGTTCAGCATGGCCCGCTGGTTGGCGTGCGTGTCGGAGCTGGCGTTGCCGGCGTGGACGCGGTAGCGGCGGGCGACATGGTCTGACCGTCCGACGCATACGCCTGCATTCCTGGCGCGCGCAAGCCAGTCGATGTCTTCACCCAGTCGGCGCGTTTCGTCGAATGGGCCCACGAGGTCGAGGACTTCACGGCGCGCCAGCATCGTCGTCGGGTGCCACGGAAAGGGGCCGTTCTCCCAGGCACGACTGTAATGCGGGGGACGCTGCTGCCCCGGGGTGACGAACGCCTCGGTGAGCCCGAACACGATGCCCAGCTCGGGATGCTGCTGCAGATGGGCGACCTGACCACACAGGCCCTCCGGCGGCATCACGTCGTCGGCGTCGACGATTGTCCAGTACTCGCCCCGGGCGACGGCCAGGCCCGCGTTGCGGGCGGCGGCGGAGCCCCGGTGGGGCCGGCGCAGCAGGCGCACGTCGTGGGCGGCGGCGATCTCGGCCGTGCGGTCGCTGGACCCGTCGTCCACGACGATGATCTCGACCGGCTGGTAGGTCTGCGCGAGCAGACTGCCCAGCGCCTCCGCGATGAACGCCTCCTCCTCAAACGCCGGCATCACGACCGAGACGAGTGGCTCACTCATGACCTCGCCAGCTCCAGCGCCTGGTCCACCGCGCCCGCAAGCTCGCCCACGTCGTCGCCGACGTCCAGCGTGAAGCAAGGCACGCCGCGCACGAGCGCGGCGAGCACGGCCACCACCGCGCCATGGCCAAACGGCAACTGCAGCGCGCTGCTCGGCGCGAGCGCCCGCAGCGCCTCAGCCGGGCCAACGCGGCGAAGCCGGGCACGGCCGCCACGAATACGCGGCACCAGCACGGCGCGCACGGGCAATGACTCACGCAGCGAGCCGGGCAGCGACACGGCCACGTCGAGCACCGCCTTCTGGTCGGCCTCCGGCGCGGGCGGGAACCTCACGGCCGGCGCGAGCGTGCCGAACCGCCTCAGGTGTCCGTGATCCAGCTTCGCGCTGCTGTAGATCGAGTTGGCCGTCGGTTCGCCGGCGGCGTGCAGCAGCACGTAATCATCGGCGAGGTAACCAAGCCCGTGCACCAGCGCGGCCAGCGCGACGGTCGTCTTGCCCGAGCCACTGGCCCCGGCCAGCAGCACCCCCCCACGATCGTCTCCCACCGCGCCGGCATGCACAAGATGGCGACCCTCGCCACCGAGCGCCCAGAACAGCGCCGGACGCAACGGAGCCGCCCGCTCCCACCATGGCACCGCGCCACCGTCGGGCACGCGATGCAGCAGCGCCAGCTCAGCCCGGTCCACCAACGTCAACGCACCCGAATAGGTCTCATGCACAGCCACCACACGGTCGAGCTCAGACCCCCGCACAAGCCCCCCAGGCCCGATATCCACCGCACCCCACGGGAACGGCACCGGCCGCCGCGGACACGCACTTTCCTCCCACAGGTCGATCGTGGCATGAACCGCACCGCCCGCATCATCGCGCCGCTGAGCCAACGCCGGGAGCAGCGCGCCGGCCAGCCCGCCGCCGGCAAACCGCAACCGCACCCGGCAATCCCCGAACCGCAGATAACGCTCGACCACCCCCTCGCACTCGACCGCAACCTCATACTCCCGAACCGCAGCCGAATAGAAAGCCTCGAGCCCCGCCTCAGCCACCGTTGCCACAGGCTCCTCCACCGGTCGGCCGATCACTTGTCCGCAGCCAGGGCACGGCGCCGGCGCACCGATTCGCGCACCACTTTCAGCATCGCCAAGTTCACCGCGCGGATGTCGGACGTGGTGTTCGCGCGGTGGATGCGGTAGCGCAAGGCGACGTCGTTCACGCTGCCGGCGCAGACGCCGGCATCCTTGGCGCGCGCGAGCCAATCCAAGTCGTAACAGATCGCCCTTGCCTCATCGAACGGCCCCACGAGATCGAGGACCGCCCGGCGCGCCACCATGGTGCCGGTGCACGCCGGAAAGGGCCCGTCGTCCCAGGCCGGGTCGTAGTGGCGGGGACGTGGCTCGCCCGGGGTCACGAACGCCTCGGTGAGCCCGAGCACGATGCCCAGCTCGGGATGCTGCTGCAGATGGGCGACCTGACCCCACAGGCGACCTGGCGGCATCACATCGTCGGCGTCGAAGATCGTCCAGTATTCGCCCCGGGCGACGGCCAGGCCCGCATTACATGCGGCGGCAGCGCCGCGGTGGGGCCGGCGCAGCAGGCGCACGTCGTGGGCGGCGGCGATCTCGGCCGTGCGGTCGCTGGATCCGTCGTCCACGACGATGATCTCGACCGGCTGGTAGGTCTGCGCGAGCGCGCTGCCCAGCGCCTCCGCGATGAACGCCTCCTCCTCAAACGCCGGCATCACGACCGAGACGAGTGGCTCACTCATGACCTCGCCAGCTCCAGCGCCTGGTCCACCGCGCCCGCAAGCTCGCCCGCGTCGTCGCCGACGTCCAGCGTGAAGCAAGGCACGCCGCGCACGAGCGCGGCGAGCACGGCCACCACCGCGCCATCGTCAAACGGCATGTGGAGGGCGGTGTCCGGCGCCCAGGCCCGCAGCGCGTCGGCGGGACTCGCGCGGCGAAGCCGGGCACGGCCGCCACGAATACGCGGCACCAGCACGGCGCGCACGGGCAATGACTCACGCAGCGAGCCGGGCAGCGACACGGCCACGTCGAGCACCGCCTTCCCCTCGACCTGAGGAGTCCCGGCGACGCTGGCGGTGGTGTAGATCGAGTTGGCCGTCGGTTCGCCGGCGGCGTGCAGCAGCACGTAATCATCGGCGAGGTAACCAAGCCCGTGCACCAGCGCGGCCAGCGCGACGGTCGTCTTGCCCGAGCCACTGGCCCCGGCCAGCAGCACCCCCCCACGATCGTCTCCCACCGCGCCGGCATGCACAAGATGGCGACCCTCGCCACCGAGCGCCCAGAACAGCGCCGGACGCAACGGAGCCGCCCGCTCCCACCATGGCACCGCGCCACCGTCGGGCACGCGATGCAGCAGCGCCAGCTCAGCCCGGTCCACCAACGTCAACGCACCCGAATAGGTCTCATGCACAGCCACCACACGGTCGAGCTCAGACCCCCGCACAAGCCCCCCAGGCCCGATATCCACCGCACCCCACGGGAACGGCACCGGCCGCCGCGGACACGCACTTTCCTCCCACAGGTCGATCGTGGCATGAACCGCACCGCCCGCATCATCGCGCCGCTGAGCCAACGCCGGGAGCAGCGCGCCGGCCAGCCCGCCGCCGGCAAACCGCAACCGCACCCGGCAATCCCCGAACCGCAGATAACGCTCGACCACCCCCTCGCACTCGACCGCAACCTCATACTCCCGAACCGCAGCCGAATAGAAAGCCTCGAGCCCCGCCTCAGCCAGTCTTGGCATGTGGCCAGCCAGCGACTTCGTCGACCTCATGCAGCGGGTCGACGAGCATGAACTCCTGCATATCGGTGTACGTGTTGAGAACCGGAACCGCGAATGGAACCCGCCCGGCCGGCAGCCGCGGCGCATTCGCCGCGGGCTGTGACTCGTCCTCGATCAGAAGCCCTTCCCCCACCAGCTGCTCGACCAAGCTCGATACGCCCCCGGCAATCTCGACCGGATCGCCGTCATAGCGCTCCGCGGCCGCCGCGACCAGGAGGTCCGGGTCCGCTCCGGCGGCCATCACACCCCACACCTCCGCGCCGATCCCGTCAAGGCTGTAATAGGTCCCCGTCACCAGGTGAATCAGGATGGCCTCGCCATCGATGGTCTCGTGAACCACGTGCGGAGCGTTGACGGTCAAGGTCGCACCCATCGGCGGGCATTCTAATCGGCAGCCGACTCAGCGTGGTCCGCTTTCCAGCCGTGGAAGCTCACGAGCTCGACCCCGAGTTCCTCGATGGCCTCCCGCAACCCTGGCTCGGTCAGCGTCGCGAGCTCGACGGCCCGCTCAGCGAGGTAGCGAGAGCTGAAATCGCCGGTGATCCGGGCGGGATGGCAAGCGAGCTCGGTCAACCCGGCCAGCACCTTCGCTCGGACTAGATGGAGCAGGAAAGGGCGGCGCACGTAGCGGAGCTTGGTCACGCCCGGCTGCCATTGCGCCCAGAACGCACCGACGTAGGCGACGCTGGCCTGGCCGCGCAGCGGCACCCCAAGTGGCTCCACCAGCCTCGAGAACGTCGCGCGCGTTGCGGCGGACTGGCTGTGCACATGGTGATGGGAGTCGACGTGCGTGGGGTCGCGGCCGGTAAGCTCGCGGAAACGCTCAAGCTGGGCGTGGAAGCTCTGAGCGGCACGGTCCGGGTCGCCGAGATCAACGTCATCGTCCGCGACGAAGTGAAGCCCGACCGACAGCGCTCCTAGCCCGGTGGCCGCGCGGGCCGCATCGGCGGCGGCAGCTCCGAGCACCATCAGGCTCGCGCTCGTCACGATCCCGTGCGTGTGGGCTTCGAGGATCCCGTCGTTGACTCCGCGCGAGAGTCCGAAATCGTCGGCGTTGACGACCAGCAGACGCATCCGCGCTGCAGGGTAGCGGGCGCTCCCGGGTGACCTGAGAGTCCCCCGGCGCGGTCGTGCGCGGTCGCCAGCCGGGGTTTACGCTTGCCGGCGTGTCGGCTCGCGACCACTCCCGCCTCTCATTCAAGGTCCGCCATGCGGTGCGGAATCCGGATCAGATCCTGCCGTACGCACGACGCCGAGCGCGCGACCTGCGGCTGAGCCTGCGGACCACTGACCATATTGGCTACTACCGCGGGGTCATGCGTTCGGATGCCGCGCGCGGTGGCGAGGTTGCCGTGGGCAGCCCGACCCACGAACTGTGGCTGATGGCCGGCCAGATGCAGTTCGATTACCTGCTCGGTCACGGCCTGGAACACAGTATGCGAATGCTCGAGATCGGGTGTGGCAATCTGCGCGCCGGGCGGCTGTTCATCGACTACCTGGCTCCGGACCGCTATCACGGGATCGACATCTCGCCGGACATCCTGCTCGGCGCTTTGGACACGATCACGGACTATCGCCTGCAGGCCAAGCGGCCGTCGCTGACACTCGTTGGTGACCTGAAGCTGGGCTTCCTGCCCGACGAGGCGTTTGACGTCGTGCACGCGCATAGCGTGTTCTCACACTCGCCGATCGAGGTGATCGACGAGTGCCTACAGAACGTCGGCCGGATCATGGCCCCGGGAGGATTCTTCGACTTCACCTTCAACCGGACCGAAGGCGCCGAGCACCACGTGCTGCGCGAGGACTTCTACTACCAGACCAAGACGCTCACCGCACTCGCGGCCAAGTACGGACTCCGGGCGCGATCCGAGCAGGACTGGGAACCGCTGCACCGGCAGTCCAAGCTGAGAGTGACGCACTCCGTCGACGGGCTGATTAGCGGCTGAGCCCTCCCACGCCGCGCGGAGAGTCCGCAGCATCGTGGCTGACCTTTGTTGCTGCGGCGTGTGCACCGAGAACTGCGAGCGCGAGCCCGCAGAGCGCGATCAGCAACGGATAGCTCCGAAAGCCGCGATAGCGAAAGACGATCGTGTGGCTGCCTGCGGATAGCGTTGTCGCGACCAGCGCCGGTGCCACCATGAGCGTGTGTCGTGGGTGACCATCGACGCTCACGGTCCAGCCAGGGTCAAAGGAGGCGCTCAGCACGACCACGCCGGGCTGGCGCATTTTGACGGTCGCGCTTACCTCGCCCTGGTTGAGAAGGTCGGTCTCGGCGATCACTGTGCCGGCGGAGGGCTGCACGGGCTCCGCAGGCAGAGGGCGCGAGGCACCGCTGTGGCCGAACGCGACCTGGATGTAGTCACCCGCTTGGGCAAGCCGGGAACGCAGGAGGGCGCTGGTCCGCACGCCCAGGTCCGTCCGGTTCGCCGTGAGACGGCCGACGATCCGACCAACCCGGACGTAGCCGACCGTGCTGATCGTCCACAGGGTGTACCGGCCGGCTCGCAGCGAGAGCTGTGCCGGTACGGGAGGGGCATACCCGGATGGGAGGATCAGGTAGCGGATCCCGAACAGCTCGTAGTCACCCGGGTCGTGCTCGTCGAAGAAGTACTCCGGGTCGGTCATCAGAGATGCCGTGCGGAGCACGTACCCGACTTCGTCGAGATCGCGGCTCTCTAGGTACTTGAACACGGGAACCGCTCCGACGGTGAAGTCCATCCCCCAGTTCGACGGCATCCCCGCGTAGACGCGACCGCCGCCGACGTCTTGGACCAGCGCGATCAGGCGGTCGAGCTGGGCTCCCTGAGTGGCGTCGGCACGCCGTTGCGCCGTGATCGCCGCGGCGTTGTGGCGATCGTAGGAGCGAAGCTGTAGCCATGCTGGCGCAAGCACCAAGATCGCCGCCGCGGCAGCGATCATCGCGCGAGCGAGTTGGTTCCCTGGCATCTCGCTGGGCCACCTGAGACGCCGGCTGCCCATCGCTCGAACCAGCGCGGTGCGGATCGCACGGGCGGACCAGGCGGACCCGAGTCCCGCGAGCAGCAGCGCGACGAGCTGGACGCCCATCATGAACCGGCGAAAGAAGATGTCGCCGCTGCCCGGGATCACCTCGACCAACGCCCCGAACGTGGCCCGGCCGAACGACAACAGCAAGCACGCTGCGAGCACGACTACCAACGCGCGCGCGTCGGCATCCCTCCTGCAGCGGGCGCAGGCAAGCGCCAGGCCGATCGCGGCGAGCAACGTCACGACCGGGGGGCGTCCATGATCGAGCAGCTGGCCTGAGATGAGCCAGCCGAGCACGCGGCCGGCCCCGTAGCCGTTGGCGAGCGCCGTCCCGCGCAGGATCTCGTTGGTCGCGGCCCACTCGCGCTGCTCGATCAAGGGCACGATCACCCACGCAGCGGCGAGCAGCGAACCGCCGACGATCACCCCGGCGCGGCGCACCGTCGTGACGATCGGCGCGCCGGCGACCAGCGGCCACAGCAGCAGCGGGATGAGAGCCAGGTATCCGGTCTCGAAATGCAGCGCGATCGTGAGGGACACAAGCGCGACCGCGGCAAAGACGTTGCGGCCCTGGCGGATGGCCCGCCAGCTGAACCCCCACGCCAGTGGCAGCGTCAACGACGCCCACAGCTGCGTCCAAACCCCGAACCCGACCCAGACATACGCGTGTTGCTCGTACCCGATCCCAGTCGCGCTGACCAGAAACGGTGACATTGCGGCCGACGCGCCGGCCGCCCATCGATCACATCCGAACAGCCGGGCAGCGAGATACACGCTGAGCGGCCACAGCGACAGGAGCAGGTACAGCGTCCAACGGAACGCCGCGTCGGCCCCGATGCCCAGCCCGATCAGCCCGGCGAGCATCGACGGCAGGCTCTGGTAATGGAGGTACTGCGCCGAGCCCAATCCGAGAAATGGGAACCAGCTCGTCAGCGGCAGATGTCCACTGCGGAGCTGTTGAGTGGCAAAGCGCACCATCTGCTCGTGCACAGAGCTGTCATCGAGGTAGGACACCCCGAGCGTCTCCGCCCGCAAGCTCACCAGGTTCCAGGCCAGCGCCGCGCCGACGAGCAGCCAGGGGCCACGCGGCGCTCGCCGATCAGTCTGCGAAGCTGCCCTCGACTCCCGGCTTCCCCGCACGACGAGGGTTGGCGAGACCTCGGAAATCGATGCTCAGATCCTCTACCGGCCCGCGCGGCCCGGTCCCCGCAGCTCAGCGGAGGCCGGGCCGGTGCGCAAACGTGGCATCAGCCAGGGCGAATCAGCTGTTCCCGCTGTTGCCGCTGTTGCCGCTGTTGCCAGAGGGAGGCGGGCTGATCACCCGGCATTGCCGAGCGCGGTTGGTCATGACTGGCGGCGGGGGACCGCTGTTGCCGCTGTCGCCGCTGTTGCCGCTGTTGCCGCTTGCGACAGTGCTCGGAACCGGAACCTGCAGTCGTTTGCCGGCGCTCTTGCCGCTACTCCCACGATCACCGCTGTTCCCGCTGTTCCCGCTGTTCCCGCTGTTGCCAGAGGGAGCGGGGCCGGCGAGGCATTGCACGACGCGGCCGTGGCCAGCTGGCAAGCCCATCGGAGGGACAAGCGGAGGCAGGCAAGCCGGAGCCGCACCGCGCACCCAATTTGCGCGAGCGATGTGAATCACCCGACCGGCCCGCACCGTCGGGAGCACGAGTGTCCGGCCGGCGGGAATCCTCCGTGGATCCACACGGACCTGAGCGAACCCGGGTGCGAGAACGCGGTCGGGGCGCACGCTGGCGGGCGTGACGGTCACCGCCTGAACTCGCGCCGCCTTGCTCGGAGCGATGGCCTTACAGCCGGCGATCACCTGCACGATCCTGGCTCTCACCCCGAGCGAGGCCAGTTTGGTATTCGCGCCGCTGATCCCGCTGAGCCGCCAGATCACGACCTGGACTGTGCCGTCACGGTTGGGCGTGACCGCAAACGCCGGCGAGGTGCTCGCAGCGCTGAGCACGAGCGCGAGCGCGGTTCCCACTCCCGCCAGGCCGAGGGTGGTGCCGGCAAGCACGCGCGGGCGCGCCCGCCAGCGGTGCTGTGCCGCCGGCCGCTTCACCTGTGCCAGGTCAGCCCCGTGCTCGCGCACGAGCTCACGCCAGAGGCGATCTTTGAACTTACTCATCGCTGTGATGCTCCTTTCTCAGACGGGTCCGCGCTCGCGACAGCCGCTTGCGCAGCACGACGCGGGAGACGCCAAGCGCCGCCGCGGCCTCCTTCGGCGTCAACCCCGACAGGTCCACCAGCTCAACCGCCGCCCGCTCCAGCGCGGGCAACTGCGAGCAGCGCTCGATCAACGCCCGGCCGGCGCACTCCGCGTCGATCCTGCCCGTCAGCTCGTCGATCTCATCGACGTCCAACGTGCGATGCCGGGCGAGCCGGGCGACGACATCCCGATCGTTGGCAGACCGCTCGCAGTGCTGTGCGTACACGTGGGCGGCGATCCCGAACAACCACGCGCGTGCCGAACCCCTGCCCGGATCGAAGCTGCCAAAGCCGCCGACCGCCCGCACAAACGTCTCCGAGGTCAGGTCGGCCACCACCTGCGGCTCGGCGCAACGCCGAGCGAAATACGCCATCACAACGTCAAAATTGCTGACGTAGAGCTGCTCGAACTCGCCGAGCGTCGAGCCGCCAGAGTGGCCGAGCATCGTGCCCGTGGCGGGTACCGAGCAGCCAAGCATCGTGACCTTCGCACTCGCGGCCGTCGTCATATACGAGTAGTTGCCAAATTCGCTGCCGTCTGTGACATCTACCGTCCCCACTGCCGGCCCGCACTCCACCGCCGGTCTGATAGCTCGCAACGCCGGCGATCGACGTCAAAACCGTCGCCGGGTGAAGACCCTCAGAGCAGCTTGTCCAGGGTGATCGGCAGGTCGCGCACGCGGCGACCGGTCGCGTTGTAGATCGCGTTGGCGATGGCTGCGGCCACGCCGGTGATCCCAATCTCGCCGATTCCGCGCGCGCCCGCCGGGGCGTACGGGTCGGGGATATCGGTCCACATCACCTCGATCCTCGGCACGTCCATGTGGACAGGCACGTGGTACTCGGCGAGGCTCGGGTTCATGATCCGCGCGGTCCGCTCGTCGAACTCGGTGTCCTCCATGAGTGCGAGGCCGATCCCCATGATGATCCCGCCCCGGAACTGGCTCGCAGCGGTCTTGGGATTGATGATGCGGCCGCAGTCATAGGAGCCGAGCACACGGTCGACGCGGGTCTCCCCGGTGACGGTGTTGACGCGGACCTCGCAGAACACCGCACCAAAGGAGTGCATCGAGTGGGCCTGCGTCTCGTCAGGGGCTGCGGCCGACGCGACGACGGTCAGCTCGTCACGGCCCGCGCGATCCAGGAGCTGCGAGTAACTCTGCCAGCGGCTGGGGTCGGCCAGCTCGCACAGCCCCTCGTCGCGACCCCCGACCTCGTCGGCGGTCAGCCCGGCTAGGGGCGAGTCGTCGTCGGCGAGTGCGAGCAACTGTTCGACGAGCGCGCTGTGGGCGGCGATCACCGCGCCAATGATGGACGCGGTCTGCGAGGAGCCCCCGGCGATCATGCTGCCCGGGAACGAGGAGTCGCCGTGGGCGACGGTCACCCGCTCCAGCGGCAGGCCGAGCCGCTCAGCGGTGATGATCGTCTGGGTCGTCGAGGTCCCCATTCCCATGTCGTTGGCCGGCACCTCGACCGTCGCGTGGCCCGTCTTGTCGAGCCTGATCCGCGCGCCGGCGCCCGGAAAGCGCGCGTAGGGGTAGGTCGCACTCGCGCAGCCCGTGCCGATCAGCCATTCGCCCTCCCGGCGGATGCCCGGCGCGACTCGCGCCTTCCAGCCGAAGCGCTCGGCGCCCGTCCGCCAGGCCTCGACGAGGTGACGGGCGGAGAACGGCAGGCCCGAGCTCGGGTCCGTCTCGGGCTCGTTGCGGATCCGCAGCTCGATCGGGTCCAGATTGAGCTCGATGGCGAGCTCGTCGATCGCCGACTCCAGCGCGAAGGTGCCGACCGACTCCCCGGGCGCGCGCATGAACGAGTTGGCGAGCATGTCCAGGTCGACGACCTGCTGGTCGGTCTTCAGGGTCTCGGTCGCGTACATGTGCCGTGCGGGAAACGTGAACTGCTCGGCGAGCGCATTGTGGGCGGTCATCGCGGAGAGACCGGTGTGGATCAGCGCCGTGAAGCGGCCGTCATCATCAGCGCCGATCGCCACTCGCTGCTCGGTGTTCGTACGACCGCCGACGAGCCGGTAGACGCCCTCGCGCGAGAGCGTGAGCCGCACCGGACGCCCGGCCAGCTTCGACGCCGCCGCCCCGAGCACATGATGGGACCACAGCGTCTTGCCACCAAATCCGCCGCCGACGTAGAGCGACGTGAGATGAACCTGATCCTCGTCGATTCCGAACACCTGCGCGAGCGTCCAAGCGTGCAGCTTCACGCCCTGGCTGGCGTCGTGGACGATCAGGTCCTCGCCGTCCCAGGCGAGCGTCACCGCGTGGGGCTCAATCGCGTTGTGATTGTGGCGCGGCGTTCGGTAGGTGAGATCGACCGAGTGAGGCGCGTCGATGAGGGCGGCCTCGGCATCGCCGACGAGCACCTCGACCGGCTGGCCCACGAGGCTGTCGGGCGTGCGCGGGTGCGCCCGGGCCTGCTCGAACGTTCGCGGCGCCGAGGACTCGTAGGCGACCTTGATCAGCGAGGCGGCGTGGTCGGCCTGCTCCTGTGTCTCGGCCAGAACGACCGCGACCGGCTCGCCGTTCCAGTGGATGCTGTCGTCCTGCATGACCGGGAGGTTGCTGCCTCCGGCCGCCCTGGGCGCGGTCAGGAAGAGCGGCGGCGGCGCCGTCTGCGGAGCGTTGTGGTGGGTCATGACGAGCACGACACCCGCCGCGGCCTCAGCGGCGCTCGTGTCTAACGTCGTGATGCGACCGCGAGCGACCGTGCTGTAACGCAGCGCGGCGTAGACCATGCCCTCCATCACGTACTCGGCGGCGAAGCGCGCCTCGCCGCGGACCTTGAGCGGACCGTCCAGGCGCGACACCGGCGCTCCGATCAGGCCGTGCTTGGCCCGCAGCAGCGGATCGGGACCGGCCTTCGGCGTCCAGCCCTCGGCGGCGATCGCCACCGCGGTCTGAGGATCGGTGGCGCTCATGGGCGGGCTCCCTCGGTCAGCTGTTGCAGGACGGCGGCGATGGTGCGGCGGGCGAGCTCGACCTTGAATGCATTGCCGGCGAGCGGACGGGCGCCGGCCAGCTCCGCATCAGCCGCCTGGAGGAAGCTGGCCTCCGTCGCCGGCCGGCCTCGGAGCGCCGCCTCGGCGCGCCACGCCCGCCACGGCTTCGGCGCAACCCCGCCCAGAGCAAGCCGGACGTCGGCGATCGTCCCGCCGTCGAGCTCGAGCGCGGCGGCGACCGAGACCAGTGCGAACGCGTAGCTGGAGCGGTCGCGCACCTTGCGGTAGGTCGAATGCGCGGCGAAGTCCGACGGGGGCAGCTGCACGGCGGTGATCAGCTCGCCGGGCTCGAGCACCGTCTCGACATCGGGACGATCCCCGGGCAGCCTATGCAAGTCGCCAAGCGCGACGGTGCGCTCTCCCGCCGTGCTCTGAAGGTGCACGACGGCGTCCAGCGCGACGAGCGCGACGCACATGTCCGACGGGTGGGTGGCCACGCACGCGGGCGAAGCGCCGAGGATCGCGTGCATACGGTTAAAGCCCTCGCTCGCATCGCAGCCCTCGCCCGGGGAGCGCTTGTTGCACCGCGACCCGTCGGTGTCGTAGAAGTAGCTGCAGCGGGTGCGCTGCAGCAGATTGCCGCCGACCGTCGCCATGTTGCGGATCTGCGCCGAGGCGCCAGCGACGATCGCGCGCGTGAGCATCGGGTAGCGCGTGCGGACCGCAGGGTGCTCGGCCACCGCGGTGTTGCGCGTTGCCGCCCCGATCATCAGACCGCCGTCGCCGGTCTCCTCGATCTCGGCCGACAGGCCAGTCACGTCAACCAGCGCCGAGGGGCCCTCCACGGTCTCGCGCATCAGGTCGACGAGGTTCGTGCCGCCGCCGAGGTATCTCGCGCCCTCCGCCTCAGCGCGGCGGATCGCGTCGGCAGCATCGCTCGCGCGTGAATAGGTGAGCTCGATCACGCGCCCGACCCCGCGTACACCTCGGCGATCGCCTCAACAATCCCGTTATGAGCGCCGCAGCGGCACAGGTTGCCGCTCATCCGCTCGCGCAGCTCGTCGTCATCGAGCGCAATCTCGGTAACTCCGAGATCGTCGGTGACGTGGCTGGGCACTCCACGCGCCACCTCTTCCGCCATCCCCACCGCCGAGCAGATCTGACCCGGCGTGCAGTAGCCACACTGAAATCCGTCATGGTCGATGAACGCCTGCTGCAACGGATGCAGCGCGCCATCGTCGACGAGCCCCTCGATCGTGGTCACCTCGCGCCCGTCGTACTGCACGGCGAGGGCCAGACAGGAGAGGATCCGCTCCCCGTCGACGAGCACCGTACAGGCACCGCACGCGCCCTGGTTGCACCCCTTCTTCGTGCCGTAGAGCTCAAGATGCTCACGCACGAAGTCCAGCAGCGAGACACGAGCGTCGGCGGGCACCGGCGCCTCGAGCCCGTTGATGATCATCGGCACCGCGGATCCCCTTTCAGCGACGAACTCCTGACAGCCGCCAGGCTAGCGCGGCTTCTACCCGTTGCACCCCGCGCTCACACCATTGCCCGCCCGGGCCGGCCCGCCGGTCGGCCACCCCACGACCGCCCACATTGAGGCGGGCGCCGATACGAGGGTCAAGCAGCGCAGCGGGTTTCTCATCGGCGCGGCGACTGTCATGCTTGCCGCTCGTCACGCTGACAGCTCCGCGCCGGCAGCCCGGCGGCTACGCGGCAGGCTGCCGGGGCGGGCGCCGGGCCGTCCACGACTGAGGCGCGCCGAAGACAAGCGCCCGGAGCCCGATATAGAGCGCGGGCAACGCGAACACGAGGAAGATGATCGGCACGCGCAGGCTGTCCTTGGTGGGATACGCCGTATCGCCGTGGAGATGGACGCTGATCGTGTGACCCGCGTCGCTGTCTTCAGCGTCCAGCACCTCGCCAACCACAACATGACCGTTACCGCCGACCAGCGCGCCGCCGACGACCCAGGTGCCCTGGCAGACGACGCCCGAGGAGTATCGCCCATAGCTGCCCGAGCAGTCAGACACGGTGGCCATCACCTCCGGCCCGGAGTTCTGATCGACGTACGAGAAATAAGCGCCGGCCAGGAAGGCGAGCCCAATCACCAGCATCAAAATCGAGACCCCGAACAGACGGTTCTTCTTCGCAGTGCGCCCCGGACGCGCCCCAGATGACATACCGGCCGGATTGGATCAGATCGACGCCCGCGCGTCTACCGCCCTGATCAACTCGCGCCGAGCGCGGGCTGGACTGCGGTCCCCAGCGCCACCGGCTGAAGCCCGCCCAAGGCTCCGGGCCCGGACAAATCGCCCGTGGTCAGATCGGTCTGAGCGAGGCGGCTCGCGCACGCCAGACACCGCACCGGGCCAACTTGGGACTACGCTGCGACTTCACCGAAGTCTGCTCGGAGGTGAAGGTGTGAGTCTCGAGACAACCGTGGCGCTGACCCGTCGTCACTCGCTCGCTGATCTGTTGCGTCGATCGGCCGCCCGTCACCCCGATCGGTTGGCGGTGACCGATGGCGTCCGGTCGCGCAGCTATTCGGAGCTGAACGCCGACGCGAGCCGGATCGCCAACGCTTTGCGCGAGCGCGGAGTCGGCGTCGGCGACCGGGTGGCGCTGCTGTCGCGCAACTCTTTGGAGTACGCGCAGACGATCTTCGGCGTCGCGCGGAGTGGAGCGGTGCTGGTGCCGATCAACTTCATGCTCGGCGGGGCCGAGGTCGGCTACGTTCTCGGTCACTCCGCCAGCGTCGCGCTCCTCGCTCAGGATGCACTGACCTCGGTCGCGGACGAGGCCGTCGCCAGCGCGGGCACGTCCGAGCCGCTGCGAGCCCGGGTTGTGGTTGGAGGCGAGCGCGAGGCGTGGGAATCGTTCAGCGCGCTGCTTGACCATCCGGACTGCTCGGAGCCCGCGATCGCGATCGGTCCCGACGATCCCGCTCAGGTGCTCTACACCTCGGGCACGGAGTCGCGGCCCAAGGGTGCTGTGCTCGCGCACGGCGCGCTGATCGCGCAGTACACGAGCTGCATCATCGACGGTGGTATGCACTCCTCCGACGTGGAACTGCATGCGATGCCGCTGTTCCATTGCGCTCAGCAGCACTGCTTTCTGCTCCCGGACATCTACCTCGGCGCCCAGAGCCTGATCGTCGCTGCTGCGGAGCCGGGCGCGCTCTTGGAGGTGATCGAGCGCCACGGGGTGACGAAGTTCTTTGCGCCCCCGACTGTGTGGATCGGGATGCTCCGCCATCCGGACTTTGCCCGCCGCGATCTCTCGTCTCTGCGCAAGGGCTACTACGGCGCGGCGATCATGCCCATCGAGATCCTGCGCGAGATCTCCGAGCGCCTGCCAGACGTGCGGCTGTGGAACTTCTACGGGCAGACCGAGATGGCGCCTGTCGCGGTGATGCTCCAGCCCGAGGATCAGATGCGCAAAGCCGGCGCCGCCGGACGCGCTTGCCTGAACGTGGAGACGCGCGTCGTTGACGTCGACGGGCACGACGTCGCGGTTGGAGAGGCCGGCGAGATCGTTCACCGCAGCCCGCATGCGATCCTCGAGTACCTCGACGATCCGGAGAAGACTGCCGAGGCGTTCCGCGACGGCTGGTTTCACTCCGGTGACCTCGGGACGCTCGACGAGGAGGGCTATCTCACGGTCGTGGACCGGATCAAGGACATGATCAAGACCGGAGGTGAGAACGTCGCCAGCCGCGAGGTGGAGGAGGCAATCTACGAGCACGACGCCGTCGCCGAGGTCGCGGTGATCGGCATTGCCCACCCAATATGGATCGAGGCTGTCGCGGCGATCGTCGTTCCCCGCGATGGAGTGCAGCTCACCGCCGAGGAGCTCAAGACGCACACTCGAGCACGGCTCGCGGCGTTCAAAGTGCCCAAGGCGTTCGCGTTCGTCGACACGCTCCCGAAGAACCCCAGCGGCAAGCTGCTCAAACGCCAGATGAGAGAGCAATACGCCCACCTGGCCGCCACAATCTCCGGCGGCCGCGCCGCCGCCGCACCCGAGCCACGCACGGCGGGGACGCAACGATGACCATCTCGCCAGTGCGTCCTCGTTCCACCGGCGAAAGAACTCAGCCGCCATCTGCGCCTCGCGGCTCCGGCGAGCTTCCCGCACCTGCTGTGCTGCGAACACCGCAGCCCCGAAAGCCGCCAGCAGGCCCATGGCCAGAATCCGCTCGATGCCCGCTGGGTCGACCAAGCGATGACGACACAATCCTGCCTTCAGTTCCGACCGGATATGCGTGGTCCAGCGCTCTGCGGTCCTGCCCTGCTTCAGTGGAGCGTGCCGGTCGGCAACGCGTGAGCCCGCTCTAGGGCGGGCCAGTGCTCGAGGGGGAGAACAACCCTTGGCCGCCCGGACCGCCGAGGCCGCCACCTCGGGCGGCCTGGACTCGGCCCTGCCACACCGCCTTAGCTCCAAGATCGCCGGTCCTGAAGCACATGTAGCCGGCGCCTATCGATAGCAGCACGAGCACGACCCGTAGCAATGTGAAGATCGGCCTGGGCGACAGCAGGCGGTCGACGATGCCCAGGCCCGTGGGCATGCCGCCCGAGATTCGCATCGCCGCGAAGGTAACGATCAACACCGCCGTGAAGGCGATGTAGATGTAGGCCAGGTAATGCGCGGCCTGGGCGTGCTGGGAGATCAGGCGCGCTGCCGGGCCCTGCAAGTGCAGCGCCGCGCGCAGGGCGGCCCCGGCCTGCATCGTCAGGAAGATCGAGCTCATCGCCACGATCGACACCAGCGCTAGTGCGATCCCGTACCGCGAGAACCATGCCGGCTTGATCACGAAGACGATCGCGGCCACGATCGTGATGGGGATCAGGACCACCGGCACGTGGACGAACAGCGGATGCGCAGGCAGACCGCTGTAGATCGTCGTGAGTCGAATCGGCAGCGTGAGGAAGCCGAGCAAAGCGAGAAGCGTCAGAACGAATTCGGCGCGTCGCCAGTCGACGCCCGTCCGGCCCCCCGCCGTGATCGTTTCGGTGCTCACCGCGCAGCCGAGTCTGCAAACAGCTGATAAGGCTCCCGTAAAGAGAGGATCCCGTTGCTCACGCCTCAGCTGCGCCGGCCAGCGCTTCGCGGATCGGAGCACCGGGCCGCAGGTGGCGGAAGACCAGCAATGCGAGCGCCGGAGCGGCAGTGCCGAGTATCAGGGCGATGAACCACAGCTTTCCCGCGTCGGGTCCTTCGGCAAAGGTGTGCACCAGGCCGAGCAGCCAGGCGATGGCCGTGAAGCGGTGAATCACCTTCCAGCGCTTCATGCCAATGTGCTTACGCACGTAGAAGGAGAGGCCGAGGATGATCATCCCCCAGGCGGCGATGACCCCGAGAGAGGTCACGAGCGGCTTGTAGGGCGCAAGGAAGGGAAGCGTGATGTTGGCCAGCGAGAAGGGGTAGAACGTGTCGCCCAGCAGCGCGAGCCCGTGGACGGCGATCGCCACCATCGTCGCCAGCGAAAGGATCTCGTGGACGGTGCGCCGGTCGGGACCGCCGCGTTTGATGAGCTTGCCGCCCATCGTCAGCCCGACTCCCACGGCGAGACTGGCCAGCACCATTGCGGTCGTGCCGGCCGCGCGGCTGGTCACCCAGAAGAAGGTGGAGGACGAATCGGTCACAGTCCTTCTCGGTCGTGCGGATCGATGACGTCGAAGCTGCCGTCGTCATAGGCCACGACGCCGCCGTGGGTCAGCCACGGGGCTGCGCCCTCGGGGCCGGCCAGCACTGCGGCCTTGGCGAGGGCCTCGGCCTCGACTCCCGTGCGAGCGAGCGCCGTGACCTGCACGACGCCAGTGAATGCTGGCGTGCCCGTCGACGGGTCGAGCAGGTGGTGGGAAAGCCGACCATGCTCGTCCAGCCAGCTTCGCTTGGTGGTTCCGCTCGTGGCCACCGCGCCGCGAGCGAGCTCAAACGTGTGGAGGGTCTCGCCGGTCTCGAACGGGCTCGTCACCTCAATGGCGCGGGGCCGGCCGGCCGATCCGCCGATGCGGACGTCGCCCGCCGCCGCGATCACGAAGCTCACATGCTGCGAGAGCAGCGGGGCCAGGACGTCGCCAAACAGCCCCTTCGCCACCCCGCCGCTGTCGATCCGAAGGCCGGCCGGGCGTGTGACCAGCTGCGAGCGGCGGTCGACGATGACCCGGCGCCAGCGCGCCGCCGGGTTCGGGCCGGCCGGCCGCCGGGGCGGTGTGAGTCCTGCGAGTCCGACCGGGGCGGCATACTCGGGGCCGAGGTCGTAGGCGTAGCCGGCGCGCTCGACCTCGTTCACAAGAGTCGGATCGACCAACCCTCCGGTCATCTTCGCGGCCTCCACGGCCGCCTCGACGAATCGCGCCATCATCGCGCTCACGGGCACCGTCTCGCACCGGTCGTCGTTGAGGCGCGACAGCTCGCTCCGGGGCTCGAACCGGGAGAACTGGTCATGCCATTGAAGTAGTCGCCGCTTGACCCGCTGGGCGGCCAGACGCGCCGTTCCGGCGGGGCCCGTTCCCTCGACGAGCACGGTGCACAGGCCGCCGAAGCAGGCGAACTGCTCGGTTGCTTCTGAGGTGAGGGTGGATGCTGCGCTCATCACGACTGCCCCGTGCTGATGGAACTGCTCCTCGAGCTCGAGGAGCCGCCCGAGTTGGCCGACGCGCCGGAGTTCGACGACGTGCCGGAGCTCGACGAGGCAGTCGGCTGGGAGGCCGTCGAGACGGACCCGGTGGTGCCGGTAGAAGTGGTCGTCGCGGTCGAGGCCGTCGAGCGGGCCATCACAACCGCGACCGCGAGGAACAGCGCGACCGAGAGCGCCACCACCCAACGCCGGATCGTGTGTACGCGCCGTCGGCGCGCCTCAAGCCGCTCGGCGACAACGGAGGCGGAGTGCGCGCTCGGCCTCGGCCGCCGGGGCGCTGGGGCGCCCGGACGTGCCAGGGCTGAAGCCGTAGGGGGGTTCATGGTTACCTCGATCCAATCAGGAGCACAAGCTGCGACGAGGAGAGCATGGAACATGAACCTCCGAGCAGCATGAGAGCTGCATAAGCCCTACGTAGGAGTCGACGGACCTCTCACGCTCTTCGAATCGGTCCCGCATGTGGGGCCACCACGGTCCGAGCAGTACCGCGCTCAGCGGCGGTAGGTGAAGCGGTCGCCGCGCATTGGCGTCGAGCTCAGCCCGTCGACGGTGGCGGCCACGCGGACGCTCCCCCTACTGTGCGCCGGTGCACGTGCGGTACAGAGCCGGTGCGAGGCGCAGCTGACCCTGATCGCCGAGTACCGGCCGAAATCGATCACGGTCGAGCTGGAGCCGATCGCGAACCCGGTGCCGGCGATCGTCACCTTGGTCCCACCAGCGGCGCGCCCGAATGCCGGTGTGATTGCCGTCAATCTCGGTGCGCGCATGACCGTCAGCGTGAGTTTTTGCTTCCGGCTGCGAACCTTCTTCGAGGAGCTGTTGACCTGCACGGTGAGGGTGGCGCGGCCCAGGTGGGTCGGCACGCCCGAGATGTGGCCCGAGCTGGTGAGGCGCAGGCCGGTGGGGAGGCGGCCGTGGACAATCCGCCAGCGCAGCGGTGGCGCGCCGAGCACCGCGTACACACTGGCGGAGTAGCGTCGCCCGAGCGCTGCCGCGGGTAGGACGTTCGTGGCGATCGTCATCGGCGGCGCGACCGCGAGCGCGTGCGGGTGGTTGAGGCCCGTGTTCGATCCCGTGATGACCGTGGTGGCCGTGGTGCTCCTGGGCGCGTACACGGTGACCCCGCCGAGCTCATTGGCGACGTACAGATCGTTCCTGCCGTCCACGTCGAGGCTCTCGGGTACATCCAGTTGCGAGGCGGCCCCGGAGATCGTGAGCCTCGAGAACGCGTCTCCGAACGGCTGGGCGTTGGCATATTCGGTCACTGATTCGCCGAATAGGTTTGAAACCAGCAGGTTGCCGTTGCTGTCCTGGGTCAGTCCGTCAGGGAAATCCAGGCCCGTCGACGGGCCGCTGATGGTGGCCAGCGGAGCGATATTGCCGTTGGCGTTGGCGGCAAACTCGCTCAGACTGCTGTTCGCGTAGTCGGCCACCCAGATGTGGCCGGCCGGGTCGACCGCCACCGCCAGTGGCTGGCGCAGCCCGGTGTTGGCGCCGCCGATCGTCTGCACCGGCGCTTGGTCGCCGTTCGCGCCAGCGGGATAGACGGTCACGGTGCCCGCAGGCCCGTTCGCCACATACAGGCGGCCTGACGAGTCAAGGGTGATCCCGGCGGGATCGACCAGACCCGTCGCAGGCCCGTCGATCGTGCGCACCGGGGCTGCGTTGCCGCTGGCCCCCGGGGCGTAGACAGTCACCGATGGCGTTTCACTGTTGGAGGCGTACAGCTCCCCGGTGGTATCGAGCACGAGGCCGCCGACGCCGTCGAGCTGTGTCGAGGACCCCCCGAGGGTCACGGTCGGAGTGGCGTCGCCACTTGCATTCAGGGCGAATGCGTTGATCAGGCTGTTGGAGCCGTTTGAGACCCATACGGCAGCCGCCGGCGTGGGATTGACCGTCAACGTGAACGACCGCGTCGCGGCGGTGCCCGCCGAATCCTCCACCGAGACGGTGAACGTCGAGCTGCCCGTCGTCTGCGCGCTACCGCTGATCACGCCCGAGGGGGAAAGGCTGAGCCCCAACGGCAGCGAGCCCGAGCTGACCGACCACGTGTACGGCGGCGTCCCGGCGATCGCCTGAACCGCCGTCGAATAGCGCAGGCCGACCGCCGCGGGCGGCAGCGTATGGGTGCCGACGGCGAGCGGCGTCCACAGCCAGGTGTCGTTCAAGAAGCTGGCCGCGCTGGCGTTACCGCCGAAGAGCAGCAGCTGTGCGGTGGAGGTGTCGTAGCCTGCCACGGGCGAGGAGCGAGCCGGCGTGAGCGCCGCGGACGGCGTCTGCTCGATCCAGTTCGATCCAGACCAGTCCCAGACGTTGCTCTGCGCTGTGCCGTTCGAGATGCCCGCGATGAGCAGCATCTGCCCCGTGCTGCTGTCGTAGACGAGCGGAGCGTAGGAACGGGGGCCCGGGCTTGTCGCCGGGGTCGCCTGCTTCCAGTTGCTGGTTGTGCCGTTCCAGATCCACGTATCGCTGAGGTCCGCGCCGGCCTCTCCGCCGTACATGATCAGCTGGCTGGTGGCTGTGTCCCAGCCGATCGCGGCTTCGCGGCGGGCTGAGGGCACCGTGCTCGGCTCCAACTGCTGCCAGTTGGATCCACTCCACGCCCACGTGCTGTTGGTCGCACTGAAGCCGGTGTTGGGAGTGCCGCCAAGACCACCGAACATCAGGATCTGCCCCGTCGCCGGGTCATACGCCATCGCCTGCTCGGCGAGCGGCGGCGGGCTCGTCGCCGGATGCAGCTGAACCCAGTCTGAGCCTGTCCACTCCCAGGTCTCGCTCGATTCAAGGCTGGTGTCGTTTTCGAAGATGTTGCCGCCGAACAGAATCAACTGCTTGGTCGCCACGTCATAGGCCATTCGCCCACCGAAGGACGGAGGAGGCGACGTCGCAGGGAAAACCTGAGACCAAACCGAGCCGTTCCAGACCCAGGTGTCGTTCGCGAACGCCTGGTGCGGGATCTCACCTCCGAAGAGCACGAACTGGCCGGTGGAGGCGTCATAGGCCGCCGCCGCGTCGAACTCGGACGGCGGGCTCGCAGCGGGACTCAGCTCAACCCAGGTGGGCGGGGAGCCAGCGCCATAGGCTCGGCCGGCAAGACCCAGTAGGACAATCACCGCTCCACACAGCAGCAAGAGTGTGATCCGGCGCCCAAAGGACCAAGGCAAGCCCATCGCCGCCACCTTTCGGAGGTCCGGGAGCCTGGTGCCCCAGAAGCAGCCGACGCCGCCGTGGCGAAAGTGACGCGTGGCTCGGCCATCGGCGCGCTGCGCGGGCCGGGGGCTCGTCCGTGAGCCCCCAGCCCTTGGTTGCAGGGGTGGGTTAGTTTTGGGAATCGCCGGTGAACCCGCCGATGAAGCCGGTGTAGCCGGCGAAGCAGTCGTGCGCGCCGGAGCCGTTACCGGCCGGCCAGTTGACACCGTCGTTGTAGAAGATGTCGGCTTCTTGGCCGTCGGCGGCGATCTCGGTCGAGCTGCTGGCGCTGCCGACCTGGGTGAAGTCGCCCGGGTTCAACGGAGCCGCGGTCGTGGTGTTCAGCGCGTCGCTGTCTGTATGAATGTTGATCTTCGTTCCTGCCGGCATCGGTCCGTTGCCATCGAGATCGGCGGTCGTGTTGGCGGTCACGTCGAAGGTGACCTGGTTTTGGCCACCGACGGTGGAGCAGGTTGAGGTGAACGTGAAATGCCCGTTCCGACCGAGCACGATCGTGTGACCGGCGGAGAAGAAGCGCTCGCCGTGGGAGTACGCGAAGTGTCGGGATTGCAGGTAGAAGCTTGGCGGCTGGCCGCCGAGGTGCTTGGCGTTGTTGGCGTTAGCGACCACGACAGCGGCGACGCTGGTGCCGCCGAGCGCGACGAACAGCGCCACGAGACCGACCCCCATTGCCGGACTCGGCCTCGGAATGCGGAACTTCATCGAGAACCTCCTGGGTTTGAGATCGAGGCCCACGTCGGTCCCCCCGCGGCCAAGGACCGGAGAACCCTAAGTTCAGGCCCCATGAGCCAGGGTTAGGCCTGAATGAGAAAGCTCTCATGCATCGCGCGGCGTGAAGACGCGGTCAGACGGGCTGACACCACACCACGGCGAGCCCCACCAGCCGCGGCGACACTTCTCGGAGCAGAAAACCTCGACGCAGGCGACGCTCCACCGCGGGCCCGGGCTCGCCCGAGCCCTTCTCAGGAGGCCGCCAGCGGCGTAAGCTCAAGCTCTGGCCGGAGTGGATGCCTGATCCTGAAACGACACCGCCGACGTTGACAGCCATCAGATCCCGCCTCAACAACACGTACACGGGGTACAGCATTGGGTGCGCCGCCGTGTGGACGGCCCTACTCGCGACCGGCCGCGGCCTGCTTGACGCCAAGAATTGGGACATGCTTCGGCTCGGTGCTGCGGGCTGGTGGGCCGGATGGCTCTCGGCCACGATCGCTCGGGTCGGCTACCCGCCGCCACGGAAGCTGACCGAGGCGGGACATAGGCGACTCGAGAAGGTGTCACTCGCGCTGGTCCTCCTCGGGTTCGTCAACTTCTTCCGGCTGCTGATCACGGGCAGGCGCCGGGCCGGCGGGACTGCGGACGGATCCAGCTGACGCGGCCACGCCGCGCAGGTGGCTCCCGGTGTCAGCCGTCCCCGGCCGTGGCCCGGGCATTCCCGCCAGTCCTCACCCGACTCTGGATCGGGCTTACGACAGCGGGGTGTCCGCAGAGATCGACGATCTGAGGTGCTACATCGAGCTGCCATCTGACGATGCGAGCCTCTCAGAAAGCGCTGAGACCAAGCGGGTACGCGCAGGCTGGGCGATTTGGGCCCCGTAATTCGCTCCAGTCCAGAGGCCCGTCCAGAGGGCGGTCAAAGCCGACGGCCGGATCGCCAATCAGCCATGCACGCGCTGATACAGGCGGCTGGCGGCCGCGATTATCGCCGTCTCCGAGCTCACGGTCACTGCCGAGACGAAGGCGCCCACGAGGTAGTAATAGTCACCGGAAGTGAAGGCGACGTTGACCGCTGGCGCCGCCGTGTCCGCCAGCCCGAGCGCCCCCGGGATCCCGGTGACCGCGAACGCCTTGTATCCGGTGGTGACGGTCGCCTTGAACACCTTGACCTCGTTGGCGAACTCGGAACGCACCCCACCAAGTGCCTTGAACTGCTCGGCGATCGACACCCCGCTCCTCCCCTCGGGGCCGGTTAGGTTCTCGCGCGCGCCCGCGACGAACCCCAAGCGAGTCAGCCTCTTGGTCTCGGAGGCGACCTGGTTCGACGGAGTTTGGCTGTCGGCGAGCCAGCCGTTGATGGTGTTGTCGACTGACGGCTCACTTCCCGTGAAGCCGGCGGGAAGCTCGTGGCTGATGAGCACGTGGCTGGCGATGCCTGATGTGGGCGTACTCGTGGTGGTCGCGGTCGAGGCGGTCGTGGCTGGCGCGCTCGTTGTTGCCGTTGTCGTGTTGTGACTGCTACCGCCGCAACCAGGGAGCATCGGGGCCGCCAGTGCTCCCACCCACAACCTCCCGTCCAAGCCCATGCCGCGGATCCTAGGAACGGCGCCACGGCGCTGTCAAGACCGATCGAAAGTCGCCGTACGGTCGGCCGAACCACGACGTCCGCCACCCCCAGGTGAACGGCAGCCCAGACGAGCACCACTCGCGCTTCGGAGGGTTCGCCCGTTCGACTACGGTTGTGCTCCCGTCTAGGCGGCCGGGATGACCGAGTCACAGCGGGTCGCTGGACCCGAGCGCTCCCCGAGCTCCATCGCGCGTACGGCGCGGAGATGCCGTGCGAGGGCCGCCGGCGATACCGGACCGGCTGGTAGCTCGACGACGAACGAAGTGGTGCGCGGGAAGGCGAGATTGGACCAGCCGGTGGCCACGCCCGACAGGAACGTCAGACAGGCTGCTCGTAGCCCAACGATTTGCGCGTAACGGCGCGCCACGCCCAGATCGCCGCCCGCCTCGTCGACGAGATCCATGTGCTGGTGGTACCAGATGGTCACCGCCGGGCGCAGCCGCCGGATGAGCGTCATCGCGGCCCGAGTCTCGGGCTCGGAGGCCGCGAACGGCCCCGAGTAGAAGGTCGGATCGGAAATCCGCTCCCAGCGATAGGGGAAGTTACGGTTGAGGTCGACGCCGTGCGCGTTCTGCCGGGTGGCGGCCGCGGTGCCGTCGGGATTCATCTCCGGGACGACCCAAAGCTGCACCCCCGGCGCGACCGTGCTGTGTCTCAGCGCCGAGGTGATCGCGAGCCCGGCACACTCATCTCCGTGGATGCAGCCCACGACGAGCACCTTGCGCCGCGCGTCGGCGGGGCCGTATGACCAGGCGACGAGCGGGCGCCCCTGTACCGATCTTCCGAACACGACTCGCCTGGCGAGCGCGGGTGCGGCTGGCCATTGCAGGCACAGAGCGAGCACCGTCGCGGTCCACACTGCTCGCCGTCGCCGTCTCACGTTTGTGAGCCTGTCTCGCGCCCGCACGCTCGCCCCTGGCCCCCGGTGAGGCCGTTGCCCGGCCGTTGGCTGGTGCCGCACCGCTCGGCTCAGCTTCGGCGGGGCAGGGTTGCGGCCGCGGCACGAAGGATCGCCTCGATCGAGCGCTCGACGTCGTCGCTGGTCGTGGCCCAGCTGGAGACCGAGATGCGCATCGCGCTCATGCCGTGCCAGGTC
>Ga0302325_10005809_pt1 | contig 27945 bp, 23 predicted proteins | sample Palsa_T0_2_FD_201948 | JGI IMG/M metagenome (GOLD analysis project Ga0302325, IMG submission 201948) | Peat permafrost microbial communities from Stordalen Mire near Abisko, Sweden - Palsa_T0_2 | ecosystem: Environmental > Terrestrial > Soil > Palsa > Peat permafrost | place: Sweden: Abisko... | reverse complement strand
GCCGAACTGCTCGCGCCCACCATGGATCTCTCGCAGGCCCTCACCGACGCCTCGCATCAGGCGCTCGACATGGGGCGCGAGTACCGTCCCCTGACCATTGTGGTCCTGCGCAATCTGCTCGCCGAAGCCAGGCCTTCCTACACCAGCTTCGAGCAATTGCGTGAGGACCAACAGCGCCTGACGCGCCAGGCGCGCCTGCCCGTCGAAGTCGGCACCGCCTTGATCGAGGCGCGGTGGGCCGCCCATCTCGACTCCTGGAAGAACCGCGGCGATATCGAGGAGTGGCGCCCCGACTCCGATAGCCCGTTTGTGACCGACCTCCGCTTGACGACGCGCATTTTGCAATCCTTGCACGACCGGGTCGCGGGCGATCGGACCGAAACTTGGAGCAAGGATTTGCAGGCCATCGATCAAAACTTCCGCGTCCTGGAATGTGGACATCTGCTCTCCGAATTGGTCAATGGCGCCACCTATCTCGCGGTGGGTGAACGCTGGGAACTCTACCATCCCAAGGCGCTCACCACGAATCCGCACGATTGGGCGTGGGTCAGCGAACGGCTGCGCACCGTGCCTTCGGAAATTGGCGTCGCCCTGGACTTCAATGAGCGCCGCGCGCTGGCCCAGGCCGCCGCGAAAATCCTCTCGGACGCGGCCAATCAGGAGTTCACCCACACTCTCCAGCGGGAAATGGATGACCGATTCACCTTTGGCCGCGAGCCGGTCAGCGCCCGCGATTCCGCGGAGGAGCTGGCGACCTGGCTGAAGCAGGCGCTCGACCTTTTCCGGGAGCCGATGGAACAGGCACGCCAGAACCTGGCGCAGATGGCGCCCACCCTGGCCGACACCATGAAGCAGCTCGCGAAGAAGACCGACGACCTTCGCGACAAGACGACCAACCAGGCGCAGCAGGTCCAGGAAAAATTGCCCGACGAGGCCAAATCCGATGCCCGCCAGGTGCTGGCCGGCCAGCAGCGGCTCAATCAGCAGGTGGAAGCTTTGAAAGACGCTTTGCGCGCCGATGCCAACCAGCAGAACGTCTTGAGCCAGGAAGGCCGGGAGCACGCGCGCGATGCGGACGATGCGCTGGCCATGCTCAAGGAACCACCCCAGCGGGCCGAGGAAGATCTCGAACTGGCGGCCAAGAGCGACAAACCCGCGACGCAGGAGCAGGCCCTCAACCAGGCTGCCGAGCAGCAGGAGAAACTGAGCCAGGCGCTCCAGCAAATGGCCAATCACTATGCCGCGCTCGACCAGGGCAAACCCGAGCAGACGCGGCCGGGCCTGCGGGCCACCGAGCAGCAGAATGGCGTCAAAGATCAGCTCGACCAGGAATACGCGAAGATGGAGCAGATGGCGAAACTGGCGCAGTCCACGCCGGAGGAAATGCTCGCGCAGCTGGAGAAGGCGCTCCCGCAGAATCCTCATATGCAGAAGGAACTGAGTGCGATTTCGCAGGACATCCTGAAAAGCGCTGCCGCGCAATTGAAGCAAGCCAGCGGCCAGGAGAATAATGTCGCGCAGAATGTGCAAAAGATGGCCGCCGACGAGCAGGCCCAGGCCGCGGCGGCGGCCGCGCCGCAGAACCATCCGCCAGGGCTGAACCAGCCCAACGCGGCGTCCGCGCAGACCCAGCCCAATCCGCCAAATGCCGCGCCGAACGCGGCCAACGCCCAGCAGGCGAACGCTCCGCCGCACGGTGGCCAACCCTCCAATGTGCCGCCAGCCGGCGCGCCTCAAAATCCAGCCGGCCAGCAACAGGCGCCTGGTCAGCCGCCACCGCAGGGCCAGCCGCCGGCGAATAATCCCGCCCTGGCCCAGCCGGCCCAGGAACAGACGCCGATTGCCAAAACCGCGGGCCAGGTTGCGGACGATGTCATGCGCGCCGGACGCCATGAAACGCGTCTGGACAACAAGGTCGCGGGAGATCAGCTCGCGAAGCTTGGACAGCAAGTCGAGACGAATGCGCAACAACAGGTGCCCGATGCGCGGCAGGCCCTCCAGCAGGCCCAACAGGCTGGTCAGGCGCAGCCCGCCGTAAACGCAGCCAATGCCGCTCTGCAAAAATCGCTTGAACAACTCGCCGCGGTGGCGAACCCGGCGCAAGCGGCCGCCGAGGGCCAGCCGCAAAGCCAGGCCACGCCGCCCGATTCGGCTCAGGCCGGCGCCCAGGCTCCGGCGAATGCCTCGGGACAGCCCCAGCCATCGCCACAAGCTTCATCGGCCAGCCAGAAAGGGCAGGCCGCCCAGGCCGCCCAGGGTCCCCAGGCCGCAAAGGCCGGACCGCAGCAGGTGCCCGCCGGTCAGCAGGCGCAGAACGCGGCGAATGCCGCCGCGGCCCAGTCCGCGTCAGCCGCCGCCCAGGCCGCCGGCCAGAACTCCACCGCACACCCCCCGCAAGGTAGTCAGGCAGGGACCCAAGCCCAAGCCGCGCCAGCCGCTCCGCAAAATGGCGATGAAATCGCCGCCGAGGTCGCTCCGGCTTCACCCCAGGAACAAGTCTGGATGGCCCGCACCCTCGATGCCCTCGACGCCGCCTTGCATTCGCATGCGGAGGCAGACGAGGCTCAGCAAGCGGCCTCCGGCACGCAGCAGTCCCAAAACAATGGTCAGCAGGCCCAGGGCAATGCCCAGGCCTCGCCGCAAAAGTCGCAGGCGGCGCAATCTTCCGCGGCCAACGCGGCGGGCTCGAAACCGATTCCGCAATCGGCCATGGCGCAGGCGCAATCGGCCATGCAGCAAGCCGCCGCGGCCGCCGCGCGCCAGGCCCGCCAGGAAGCCGGCGCTCCCAATCAGCCCGGCGAGCAGCAACAGGGCGCCATGCAAGCGAAGTCGCAAGGCGGCAACCAGTCCGACGGCGGCCCCCATGGCTCCCTCGCCGAAGCCAAGAATAAAGCGGGTGACTGGGGCAAGCTGCCCAAGCAAATGGCCGAGCAACTGACCCAGGGCCAGCAGGAAGGAATCGCCGGCGAGTACCGCAACCAGGTGGAAACCTACTACCGCGTCATCGCCGAAAAATCCAAAAAGCCATGACCGCCTCCCTTTGTCGCCCGCGCCGCGAATCCGCACCCAGGCGCCGCAGCGGTTCTTCGCGACGACCGTTGGAAGCCGGGGCTTTGACCCGCAGGCGCGGGACCCATGGTGCAATGGGGGCAATCGGATGTTGGATGTTGGGTGTTGGATGTTTTTCCAGGCGCCCCTCCTGCAGATTGGCCTCCGTCCTCATTGTTTCACTCTTCCTCTTCGTCCTCTGGGTCCTATCCGGTCCGGCCGCCGCCGAAGACAAAGTCGACGAGGCCATGGCCCGGGCCACCCAGTACCTCATGGCCACGCAGGACCCCGACAACGGCGGCATCCACAACAAGATGCGCCACGAAACCGCCATGACTTCGCTGGCGATCCTGGCCATGGCCGGGTGCGGCCACCAACCGGCCGATCCGACGCCGGAGGGCCTGTCCATGCGCAAGGCCCTGGCCTTCGTGCTCCGGCCCGAAGCCCAGGAAAAGGACGGTTATTTCGGCCAGAACGACGGCTCCCGCATGTACGGCCACGGCATCACCACCCTCATGCTTTCTGAAATGCTTGGCATGGGCGGCGACGCCGCCCAGGACGAGATCATCCGCAACAAGTGCCGGCTGGCCATCGACCTGATCCTGCGCTCGCAGAAGGTCTCGAAGAACGACAGCAACCGCGGTGGCTGGCGGTACTCGCCGGATTCCGGCGACTCCGATATGTCGGTCACGGTGTGGCAGACCATGGCCTTGCGTGCGGCGAAAAATGCCGGGCTCGACGTCCCCAAGGAAGCCATCGACGACGCCGTTGGCTACATCCGCCGGCTCTACCAGCCGGATTCAGAGACCCGCATTGGACCGAAGCTTGGCGGATTTGGTTATCAAACCAAAGGCCGGGAGATTTCCACGACCGCCGAAGGCTTGCTCGCCATGCAAGTCTGCGGCCAGTACGAGACGGAAGAAGTCATCGGCTCTTCCGACCGCTTGCTCAAGGACGGCGTGCGCCAGGGCGAACGCTGGTTTTTCTACACGACCTATTACTACGCGCAGGGAATGTATCAGCGCGGCGGCCGGCACGCCGAGGAAGCCAAACGTGTGGTGGCCGACCTGTTGCTGCCCTTGCAATCCCGCGAGGGTTGGTGGGAAGGCATCAACGGCGAGGAGCGCCAGGGCGGAAGGGTCTACGCCACGGCCATGGCCGTCTTGAGTCTCTCGGTCAAAGACCACTACCTGCCGATCTACCAGCGCTGAGGGGATTTCGTGCGCCACTATCTGCTCGATCGGGGGAGAATGATGTTTTGAAGGGCACGATCGTCGATCTTCTTCGCGGGCTGGAGTGGCTGACAGGAATGACCGGCGTCGCCGTGCTGTCTTGTGCGTTGTTGACGATCCGCAGGCATTTTCACAGTTTCGCCGGTCGTCTTCTCGCGATCGTTTGCGTCCTCGCGGGCCTCGGCTTGATCGGCCTCGCCCTCTATATGGGCAATCAGCTACCCGGCCCGCACGGGAAATAGGCCGACGACACCGCTCTACCATCTCCGCGAAACCCGCCATTGCGAAGACCCTGGCGAACACCTGACCAGTCCGTGCCCTGCTTTTTAGAGGCCCTCTGCGACGCCTCGGAGCGGCCTTCCGTTGACAGCAGGGCGCAAAAGTTCTACATAGATTTCCGTGAATTCTACGGTAACTATTTCCGAGCTGCAAGCGCAGGCCCCTCGATTTGTCCGCGAGGCTGAAAGACAGGGTGCGGTGACGATTGCCCGGCACGGTCGCACCGTGGCCTACCTCGTTTCGCGCGCCCGGATGGAGGCGATCATCGAAACATTGGAAATTATGGGCGACGCAAGGGCGATGAAAGCCATCCGCGCTTACGAAGCCGGCAAAGGCAGGTTCAAGGACATTGCCTGCCTGGATGAAGACTAAAATCCGCGTCGAGACGCAGGTGGAAGCTTTCGTCAAGTCGCTCGCTCCTGATCCCCGGAAACGCTTGCGCCTTGCAATCAAGGGGCTGGCGGAAGGAAAAGGGGACATCAAATGGCTGGAAGGAAATCTGGCCGGTTACGGGCGATTGAGCGTCGCGGGTTGTCGCGTGATCTTCAAAGAGCGGGCGGAGCGTGGATCGCGCATCATCGATTGCATCTTTTCCGAACGTCGGGCGCTCGTTTACGAGATCTTCGTCAGGCTTCTGAGCGAGCAAGCGATGGAGTAACCCGTGCACACCGCGCCAGCCCTCTTTCAAGCTCCCCGAAGCCGTGACTGGGCCGGGCGAAGAGGTCCCTGATCCCGGGCTGGGGAGCGCGCTGGGGAGGAAAGTGGCAGCGGCTTTCAGTCGCTTTGCGGATGATGAAAACCCTCGGCGGATGAACGGACGGGCCATATCGGCTGTCCGATGTGCTTCCCTCCGCTCAACTGAATATCAATACTCCCACCTCCAAACATCCAGTCATCATTGTGCCTTCCTCCGAAAACTGCTTCCTCTTGCGCCAGCGCAGCCTGTGATTTCCACTGACCCGTTCTGCCGCCCATGCTGAATCGCCGACTTTTGCCCCATGTGATCCTCGCGATCCACGCGCTTGCGCTTGGTTTTTTCGCCGTGTCCGCGCTGGCGCAGGAGGAGGACACCAGCGACTCCATCGAGATCAAGGCGGCGGCGGGATTGCGCTACGATCCGCCAAGGTTTGTGGTCAAACCGGGGGCGAAGGTGAAGCTCGATGTCGAGAATACGGATGACATGGCGCACAATTTTGTGATCGTCGCGCCGGGCGGGCGCATGGAGGTGGTGAACGCGGCCCTCACCATGCCGGTGACGCCGGAGCAAACGTTCATCCCGAAGAGCGACAAGATATTGTTGCATACACCGGTGCTCATTCCCGGCAAATCGGCGAAGCTGGAATTTACGGCGCCGGCGGAACCGGGCGTGTATCCGTACGTATGTACCTACCCGGGGCACGGATTGGTGATGTTCGGCGCCATGTACGTCACCAAGCAGGCGGAGGCGGAGCTGCCGACGATCGCCAACGACGAGAACCTGCCGGATCTCATCCGCGAGCAGGCCAAGACGACCAAGCTCCACGCGTATCCCGAGACACCGCCGTACTGGTACCGTATTTTCATGCGCGACGCCGGGCCGGCGGCGATCGCCGTGGCCTTGCCCGACGCGCAGAACTACTGCTGGGATGCCGGCGCCTGCCGGCTCCGCTACGTCTGGCGCGGGGCGTTCGTCGATCCGATGCCTCACTGGCGGGCAAATGGCGACGGCTTTGCGGAAGTCAAAGGCACCATCTATTACCGCTCGGCGCCCTATTTCCCACTGCGCTTCGGTGACGAGAAGAAGGTGCCGGCGCCGCACGATATTCATTTTCGTGGCTACAGCATCGTCGGGGGGCTGCCGGAATTTCATTACCAAGTGGAAGACGCGGAGGTGCGCGAGTTGGTCAAGCCGGCGCATCACGGCGGCTTTGAGGAGACTTTCAAGGTCACCGGCACGAAGGGGCCGGTTTTCTTTGTGGTCGATCCAAATGGCGGCGCCACGGCCGCTTCCGAGGCCGGCAAATTCACCGAAGGTGTCCTGAAGCTGCCGGCCTCGAAGGCCAAAGAGTTCACCGTCACGTTCACCGAGATCGTCAACAAGGAGCCGATTGGTTACTGGTCGATGAACGATGTGCTGACCGTCAAGAAGCCGTTCCCCGTGCCGGGCGTAAAGGACCGCGCCTTGAAATTTGACGGGAAGAAATCGCAGTTTGCCACGGGCCTGAAAAGCGAGGCGTTGTCCGAAGGCGCGACCTTTTGCATCTGGGCGCAGATCCAGAAGCCAAAACAGCCCGAGCAGGCATGCATCGGTGCCGTCGGGAAGGACGGCGAGTTTGCCTTGGGTGCGAATCTCGCCGGAGTACCGGGTTATGGGGTCATCGTCAGGAACGCGGACGCGGAGGCGAAGATCGTCGCGGCCATGCCGGCCGAGGCGGACGGCAACTGGCATCACCTCGCGGCCACGCTCGATGGCAAGGGCATGCGGTTTTTCTTCGATGGCAAACCGTCGGGCTCCGGACAGAGCACGCCGCTGCCGCCGGATGCGGAGTTCTATCTCGGTTCGAGTGGCAAACAACATTACGCCAACGCCATCCTCGACGAAGCGCGCATCTACGCGCGCGTGCTCGACCCGAAGGAGATCGCCGCGATCTACGAGAACGAGCGCCCGAAAACTCCCCCTGCGAAACCGGCCAAATGAAACGCTTTCTTCTGCCTCTGCTGCTCGCCGCCCGCATGGCTCTGGCCGGGGCGGACAATACCCCGAGTGAATATTACGCCGTCGAAGACATTCCAACCCCGGCCGGGCTCTCCGCGGAAGTCGGTGGTCTGGCCTTCGCGCCCGATGGCCGCCTCGCCGCCTGTTTCCATCGGGGCGAAGTTTACTTCTACGACCCCGCCAAAAAGGAATGGAAACTCTTTGCCCAAGGCTTGCAGGATCCGCTGGGGATCGTCGTCCCGAAGAATGACGAAGTCATCGTGATGCAGCGCTCGGAACTGACCCGGCTGCGCGACACCGACGGCGATGGCGTGGCCGACAGCTACGAAACGATTTGCGATTCCTTCGGCATGACCGGCAACTACCACGAGTTTGCCTTCGGACCATTGCCGGCGCCGGATGGCGGGTGGTTTGTGGCCCTCAACACGGCGTCGAATGGCGCGGGCGTGCGGCAGGAAGTGCGCGGGGAGTACCGCGAGAGCGGGCGCCAGGGCCGCATGTTCTCGGTGGTGCCGTGGCGCGGTTGGGTGGTGAAGATCTCCGCCGACGGCAAGCTCACGCCGTGGGCCGCCGGTTTCCGCTCACCGAATGGTCTCGGCCTTGACACCAAAGGCCGGCTCTTCGTCTCGGACAATCAGGGCGACTGGCTCGGCGCCTGCCCGCTCTATCATGTCGAAAAGGGCAAATTCTACGGGCATCCGGCCGCCCTGGCCTGGAAGGCCGGCGAGACCCGCGAGCCGCTCAAAATTCCCATCAAGGAACTCGACGCGATGCGGACGCGAGGGAGCATCATTTTTCCCTACAACACGATGTCCAATTCACCCTCGCAACCGATCACGGATACAACGGGAGGGAAGTTTGGTCCATTCGCAGGGCAGATGTTGATTGGCGAAATGAACCACCCCCGCATGCTGCGCGTGGCCATGGAAGAGGTGGACGGGCAATTGCAAGGCATGTCGGCGGAGTTGCTCTCCAACCATGGCCTGCACAAGGGCGATAACCGCGTGGCCTTTGCGCCCGACGGCAGCCTGTGGGTCGGTCAGACCGATCACGGCTGGGCAGGGGACAAAGGCATCCAGCGGATCAGTTGGACGGGAAAGGCGCCGCTCGACGTGAAGGAGATGCACCTCACGAAAACAGGATTTGAGATGATTTTCACCAAGCCCCTGGAGACCTCGTCGGCGAGCAACCCGGATTCGTACAAGGTGCGGCGCTACTACTACGAGTACCACGCCCCGTACGGCTCACCGGAGTTCGACTCGCAGGAGGAGGTACCGAAATCCGTGACGCTCTCGGAGGATCGCACCAGGGTGAAACTCGAGTTCGGCACGATGGTCGCCTGGCGGGTCTACGAGTTCCATCTGACGGCGCTGAAAGGCGACGACGGCGAAGCGATCGCCGATCCGCTGGTGGCCTACACGTTGAACCATCTCGTAGGCGCCAAAACCCCGCCGCCGCCGCCACCTGGCGCCGGGGCCAAGGATGACACCAAAGGCGACGATTCGAAGAAAGCCACGCCGACGCCTGCACCCACGCCTGCGCCCACGTCCACCCCTGCGCCCACGCCCGCACCCAAGACTACGCCCGCACCCGCACCCGCGCCCGCACCCACGCCGACGCCCGCACCCACGCCCAAGCCAAAGCCGACGAATACTGGCAGGAAATCGGCGACGCCGACGCCGACGCCGACTCCCGCGCCGGCCCCCACGCCAGCGAAGCCCGGCGCCGGCAAGCCGAAAGGGAAGAAGACCGTCACGCCTACGCCCACCCCGACGCCCACCCCAAAGCCAAAATCGGGAACTTAGACGCCCTCAGAAAAGGTGGCGCAAGCGCCCCGATTACGACGATGCGCGCACGCCCGTGGGACGCTTGCGCTCGCTTTTCCTTTCCCCTTGCCAGCGCGGCTTCCGTCATCCAGATTCGCCGTCCATTTTTCCGTACCACGTCCACGACCTCCATTCCCCACTGATACTTATGGCCGCCGCCAACGATCTCCGCAAAGGCATGTGCATCCGCTACAATGGCAACCCCGCCATCGTCCTCGAAGTACAGCATCGCACGCCGGGCAACCTGCGCGCGTTTGTGCAGGCCATCATCCGCTACATCGGCACGGGCAAGAGCGCCGACGTGCGGTTCGGCTCGACGGATAAGGTTGAGACGGTCGATGTCGAGCGCAAGGACCTCGAGTTTTCCTACAAGGACCCTGCCGGGTATCACTTCATGGACCCGGAGTCGTACGAGACGGTCGATTTCGATGAGTCCTTCATTGGCGACGCGAAGGAGTACCTGACCGAAAATCTAAAAGTGGAGATCCTCTATGTCGAAGGCAAGGCGGCCAGCGTCGCCCTCCCATCGTCCGTCGTGCTCAAGGTCACCGAGAGCGCCGAAGGCGTGCGCGGCGACAGCGCCAACAACGTGCAAAAGCCGGCCACCCTGGAGACGGGCAAGGTCATCCAGGTGCCGTTGTTTGTGAAGGAAGGCGAGAAAGTGAAGGTGTCAACGGAGACAGGCGCCTATATGGGAAGGGCGTAGCCGGATGCCTGAAATCTGAAAGGATTCCAGGCGCAGGCGCCCTCTTAGTTTTGGCGGTCGACTGCATCAAACTGCGGTGCGGCCAAGCCGCCTGATTTCTTTCAGGTTTCAGCTTTCGGAATCCTCGCGGCGTTAACATGGTTTTAATCTTGGCGCGGAATCCCCGCGCCTGCTAAGCACGCCGCGCGCGTGAGCCGTAAGAAATCATCTGCCAACCTCCGGGCCTCCGAGCGCCTGGCTTTCCTGACGCCGCGGAAGGTGGGCGGAGTCTGGGTCGTGCCCTCGCGTTGGGTGAAGAACTTTATCGCCATCTTCCTCCTGCCGGTCGCGCTGGTGCTGACCCAGACCTTTTTCGGTCTCTTCACCAAGGTGGACTCGAAACAGGCTTTCTGGACGGGCGAGGAGTTCTGGTTCTTCTCATTGGGTGTGGCGCTTTGGACGCTGTGGTTTTTCGGCAGCATTTGGGCGCTTGGGCGGCCGCGGCCCGTCCGCGCGTACGTCTTCGGTCATGAGCTCACGCATGCCATCTGGGTCTGGTTGTGGGGTGGAAAGGTGAGCCGCTTTGAGGTGTCGCGCGATGGGGGGTACATCCTTACCGACACCCACAATTTCTGGATCGCCCTCGCGCCTTATTTCTATCCGCTCTACAGCTTCGTCGTCATTCTCGGTTTCGGGATGGCCAGTGTTTTCTGCGACTTCACCCGCGTCGAGGAAACGCTCCTGTTCATGACGCCGCTGCAGTGGCTGTTCCTGCTGCTCGGGGCGACGTGGGCGTTCCACCTCAGCTTCACCATCTGGATGATTCCCAAGGGCCAGACCGACCTGACCCACCACGGCACCTTCTTTTCGCTGGTCATTATTTACCTCATGAATTTGTTGCTGCTGACGGGATTTCTGATCGTCATCGCGCGCGAGCTGACTTTCGCCGGCTATTTCCGCGATCTCTGCGCGAATGCGGACCACTTTGCCGTGCTCGTCTGGCGATGGGTACAGGAAATGCAGGAGGCAAAATGATGGATGCTCGGAAACGCACGACCCGCTTTCGAGGTTCGATCTGGCGGACCACCAGCCTCGCTAAATTTGTTCCTCGTAAGCGCCAGGACCAGGGCGCCGTTTCGGCGCGGAGAGTCAAATCCCGAGTGACACGTATCGTTTCCACTGTAGAGTCTCACGCCACGCGGGGCATGGCACCGTAGCGAAATGGCGCGATTTCTTTTGACGCTACCGGGGAACCACCCCTAATTGTAGTCGCTTTTTGCCCCTGCGAACGCCCTTTTGTGATGCGGGATGAACGAATACCCGTGGCGTTCGTGTCGACGCAAAACCCACTCCCTACACCCACTTTCACGATTTACGAAGAGGTTCACTTTGAATGTTTAATGGAATTTTTGGGCTGCTCTCCAACGACATCGGCATCGACTTGGGCACAGCCAATACGCTGGTTTACGTAAAGGATCACGGCATCGTCCTGCGCGAGCCGTCGGTGGTCGCCGTGCAGGTGGGCACGAGCCACGTCCTGGCCGTTGGCGACGAGGCCAAGCGCATGCTCGGCCGTACCCCGGGCAATATTGTCGCCATCCGCCCGCTCAAGGACGGGGTCATCGCCGACTTTGAAATTACCGAGGCGATGCTGCGGCATTTCATTCACAAGGTCCACAACCGGCGCACTCTCTTTAAGCCGCGTCCGCGGGTGGTCATCGCCGTGCCCAGCGGTATTACCGAGGTCGAAAAGCGTGCGGTCAAGGAATCGGCCTTGCGGGCTGGGGCACGCGAGGTTCACCTCATCGAGGAACCCATGGCCGCCGCCATCGGCTGCGGCCTGCCGGTGCAGGACGCCGCGGGCAATATGATTATCGACATCGGCGGCGGCACGACCGAGGTGGCACTGATTTCGCTTTCCGGCATCGTCTTCTGCCGCAGTGTGCGTGTGGCGGGCGACGAACTCGACGAGGCCATCATCCAGTACATGAAACGCGCCTATAACTTGATGATCGGCGAACGCACGGCCGAGGACATCAAAATCAAGATCGGGAGCGCGTATCCCATCGAGAAGGAGACGACGATGGAAGTCAAAGGCCGTGACCTCGTGGCCGGCCTGCCCAAGACCCTCACCATAACCTCACAAGAAGTGCGCGAGGCGCTGCTCGAACCGATCTCGACGATTGTCGATTCGGTGCGGGTGACGCTCGAGCGCTGTCCACCTGAACTTTCCGCCGACCTTGTCGACCGCGGCCTCGTGCTTGCGGGTGGCGGCGCGCTTTTGCGCGGACTCGATCGTTTGCTCACCGAGGAAACAGGATTGCCGGTCCACGTGGCCGAGGATCCGCTCAGCGCTGTCGCCGAAGGCACCGGCCGCGCCCTGAGCGAGATCAAGTTCCTGCGCCAGGTGGCAACGAGCGACAGCCGCTGGTCGCACTAGAATAATCCGCGGGCATGACCGCTTTCGCTAAACGTCAAATCCTCTGGACCACGGCCCGGCAGTTCGCCGGGTCTGCCAGGCACCGCTTCGCATGAGCCGACGCCTAGTTATCCCATCCGTCATCGTCTTCGTCCTCGCCACGGGGTTCATCCTTTTCCTCAGTCCGCACAATGTGAGACGTGTGCAGGCGGGCTTCCTGGGCCTGATTTCGCCGATGCTCAAGGGCGGGTCGGGGATGGAAAAGAGATACCGCGATTACCGGGAAGGGCTGAAGAACCTCGAGCAGCTCGAGGAGGAGAATAAACGTCTGCTGGTGGCCAACAAGGAATTGAGCGCCACCAATCAAACGTTGCGCGGGCTCGAGGCCGAAAACAACCGCCTCCACAAAGCGCTCGAGTATCGCGAACGCGCCCTCTTCAAGCTCACGCCGGCGCGCATCATCGCGCGCGACGCCTCGACGTGGTACAGCAAGATCGTCATCGACCGCGGCACGTCCGATGGTTTGAAGGAAGACGGCGACCAGGCGGTGCTCACCGAGGAGGGCCTCGTGGGGAAAACGACAGTGGTGTCGGAACACTCCGCGGAGGTGGTGCTCATCTCCGATGAAGCCTGCCGCGTGGCCGCCAACGTCGAGGGCACGCGCGAGCAGGGGATCGTCAAGGGCGAACGGGCCTCGAGCGGGACGTCGCCCAGCATCGGCCTGAATTTTTTGTCCAAGCAAGCCAACCTTAAATCCGGGGCGAACATTTATACATCGGGGGTTGGGGGCGTGTTTCCTTCCGGGGTGCTGATCGGCCAGGTCAAGGAGTTCAAGATGCGCGAACTCGATGGCCACGCCAGCATCGTGCCGGCGGTCGATCTCACCACCCTCGAAGACGTGTTCGTCGTCGTCGGAGACAGCAAGTGATTTTCTTTTTCCTGCTTCTAGCCGCGATGTTCGTGGCGCTGGTGGCGCAGCATTTCATTCCGCCGCTCCCGATCGTCAACGCGCGCGTGCTGCTCATGCCGGTGATCATGTTCTACGGCGCGCTGGCGCTACCCACGCCGGGCATGCTGGTGCTGGCCTTTTGCGGCGGACTCATGTGGGACGCCCTGCACGGCCAGATGATCGAGGGGAATGTTGAAATCGCGCTCGGCTGGTCGATTGTCCTCTACGCCACGCTGGGCGCGTTGATGGGTGGTTTCCGACCGCTTTTTCAGCGCGGGCGCTGGGAAATCCACTGCCTGCTCAGCGGCGTGTGCACCTCCATGATCGTTCTTGCCGAATATCTCATGCTGACCTTCCGCCGGGAACCGGTGGTTTTCGTCTTCAACAAGGACGTCTGGTGGCGGATCGGCGGCGCCGGCTTGGTGGCGGCACTCCTCTCGCCCTTGTTTTTCTTTACGCTCAACTATCTCGCCTTCCTCGTCGGCTACGATGCGCAGCCGGATCGCAACGTCAAACGTCCCCGTTGATATGGCCAGTCGTCCTTCGCCCGAACTCCGTCTCATTGTTCTTGGCTTCCTCGTGATCGCCGGGCTGGCCGTGCTCGTCTCGAAACTTTGGTGGGTGCAGGTGGCGCACCAAAAAATGTGGGCCCAGAAGATTTCCGGCCGCTCCGAAGTGACCGTCCGCATTCCGAGCGTGCGCGGCGAGATCCGCGATCGCAATGGGGTGACCCTCGTCGCGAATCGCGCCAGCTACGAAGTGGACTTCTACCTGCCCGACATGGTGCGCGGGTACCGGCAGCAATTCGGCAAGCCGCCCATCGTCAAATACGCCGCCAACGTCAAGCAGATGCGGAAGGAGATGAGCGAGCCGGACATGGTCAAGATCGTCAACGACTCCGTCATCCCGCGCCTCCAGGAACTGGACCTGGCGAAGGACTACAACTCGGACCATTTGCAAAAGCACTACCGCAACGACACGCTGGTGCCGTTCACCTACGAAGAAGAAGTCGATTTTCCGACCATCGCGAAGTTCTCCGAGCACGATGTCGGTTTGCCCGGCGTGGAAATAGCCGTCAAACCCGTCCGGCAGTACGTTTACGGCGCGCTGGCCGCGCATTTGCTGGGCTACGTCGGCGCGCCACTCGACATCAATCAACTGCCCGACGTCACCAAGTACACTTTCTACCAGCCGGACGTGGACGGAAAATCACAGATCGAGGCCGGCATGGACAAGTACCTGCGCGGGGAGCCGGGCATGCGGGTGCTGCGCAAGAGCGTCAAAGGCGTGATCGAGAGCGAGGAGCGCGTCGACCCGCCGAAGCCGGGAGACAATGTCTACCTCACACTCGACGCGCGCATTCAGTACATTGCCGAGCAGGCCCTGCGACATCCGCAGATCGGGCGCGCCGCCGCCGTGGTCGTCGATCCCAACACCGGCGAGATCCTGGCCATGGCCTCGGTGCCGTCGTTCGACCCGAATATGTTCATTCCGAGCGTCTCGAAGGACGATTGGCGAAAGCTCAACACTGATCCGGCGGTGCCCCTGGTGAGCCGCGCCGTGAGCGGTTTTCCGCCGGGTTCCACCTTCAAAATCGTCACCGCGTTGGGCGGCCTGCACAAAGACGCCAAAGACAAGGACAAGAAGATGGAAACCTCGAGATTCAACTGCCCCGGCGGCATTTCCTACGGCGACCATTACTTCAAATGCTGGATTGCGGACAAGCACGGGACCCACGGTACGCTCGGCCTGGCCGACGCGATTCGGGTGTCCTGCGACTGCTTCTTCTATCAATATGGCAATGCCGCCGGGATGGAATCCATTGATGAAATCGGCAAAGTTCTCGGGATCGGTGAGCACTATGACATCGGCCTCCAGGACGAAAAGGACGGCGTCATGCCCGGGCCGCAGTGGATGAAGACCAAGTATCCGGAACTGAAATGGACGAGCGCGCACACGGCCAACGCGGCGATCGGCCAGGGCTACGACCTCGCCAGCCCCTTGCAGATGGCCATGGTCTACGCCGCGGTGGCCAATGGCGGCATCGCCTACGAACCGCGGCTCATCAAGAAAGTGCTCACACCGGACGGCAATCCCGCGCTGGATGAAAGTGGGAACGTCGCCGTGCCCGACCAGCCGAAGGTTCGCGCCAATCTGCAATCCGAAGTGAGCAAGGAAGGGATCGACCTCGTCCGGCACGGGCTGTGGATGGTCGTGAATGACAGCGGCGGCACCGGCGCCAAGGCGCGCATCAAAGGCATTACCGTGGCGGGGAAGACGGGAAGCGCGCAGGCCACCGACCGCGGCAAGGACGACATGATCGCGTGGTTCTGCTGCTTCGCGCCCTATGAAAAACCGCGCTACGCGGTTTGCGCGATGGTCCAGGGCGGTCATCATGGCGGTGGCGTGGCGGCGCCGATCGCCCAGCATATCCTCGAGCAGGTCTTCGCCATGGAGCAGGGAAATTACAACGTCGAACTCACCGCGCTCACACCCGCGCACAACCCCAATCCCTTCCAAAAAATCGAAGCCCTCACCGACTATAAGAACGCCACCAACCTGACCATCAACGCGGAACCGGAGGAGGGCGCCGACTCCCACGACTCCGCGGCTTCGAAGGTGCAAATGGGCGGCCCCGGCGCCGCGCCCGATATTCGCCCCGATGCCGACCCCCGCGGCAGGGTCCAGAAAGGGAACCCGCAGAGCGCCCCCCGTCCGGCGGACAACCGGAGTTTCTTCCAAAAGCTCTTTGGCATCAAAACCTCTCCGTCCAGTACCCCACGTCCCGCCGGCACCCCGACCCGCGGCGGGCATTAGCACGTGCTTTCAAAACTTTACCCCAAACTCATTTCCATGACCGAACGTGTCAAAAGATTGGTCGGACTGGCGCCACGCCAGACCGGCAACAAGCTCGTTATCAATTGCGAGAAGCTCGAGCGGCGCGTGGCACTCCTCGAGGGCGGCATCCTCGAGGAATACTCCATCGAACGCGAAACCGACCGCAACATCGTCGGCAGCATCTTTAAAGGCCGCGTCAAAAACATCGAGCACGGCCTCAAAGCCATGTTTGTCGATATCGGCTTCGAGAAGAACGCCTTCCTGCATTTCTGGGACGCCCTGCCTGCCGCGCTCGATAGCGGCGTCGAGCAGGTGGAGCGCTCCGGCGGGCGCAAGGAAAGCAAACGCATCACCGCGGCGGACATCCCGAAGATTTATCCGGTCGGCAGCGAAGTGCTCGTGCAGGTGACCAAGGGGCCGATCAGCACCAAGGGACCGCGCATTACCACGAACCTGAGCCTGCCCGGCCGTTATTTGGTGCTCATGCCCTATAGCGACCAGTGCGGTATCTCGCGCAAGATCGAGAGCCCCAAGGAACGGGACCGGTTGCGCAAGATTTTGAAGGAACTCGATGTCCCGGAGAACATGGGAGTGATCGTGCGCACCGTCGGCGAGGGCCAGCGCGCGCGCTACTTTGTCCGCGACCTCGGCCTGCTCGTCGAGCAGTGGAACGCCATCGAGAAAGCGATGAAGGAGAAGCCCGCGCCGGCCTGTGTTTTCCAGGAGCCCGATCTGATCGAGCGCACCGTGCGCGACTTCCTGACCGATGAGATCGACGAGGTCATTTGCGATGATGACGATGCCGTCAAGCGCATGGTCGATGTGGTCGGGCAAATCTCGCGGCGCTCCGCCGGGCGCATCCGGCATTACCAGGACAGCGCGCCGATCTTCGAGCGCTATGGCGTGCAGAAGCAGATCGACGACGCTTTTCACCGCCAGGTCTGGCTGCCGTGCGGTGGCTATATCGTGATCGACGAGACCGAGGCGCTCATTGCCATCGACGTCAACACGGGTCGCAACAAGGGCGGCGGCAGCGCGGACAAGACCATCCTCCAGACGAATTTGGAAGCGGCCGACGAGATGGCGCGGCAGATGCGCCTCCGGAATATCGGCGGGCTGATCATCGGCGATTTCATCGACATGAAGAACCGCAAGGACCAGCAGGCGGTTTATGCGCGGATGAAGGAACGGCTCAAACGTGACAAGAGCAAGACCCACGTGCTGCCGATCAGCGCCCTTGGGCTCATGGAAATGACCCGCCAGCGAGCTGCGGAATCAATCAGCGGCGCGGTCTTCGAGCCGTGCCCGTATTGCGGTGGCCGGGGCAAGGTCAAGAGTGCCATGACCATGAGCGTGGAATTGCAACGCTCTTTGCACCAGATCATGCGCAAGTTCCAGGACACTATCCACGAGATCAAGGTGATCGTGCACCCGCACGTCTTGGGGCGCCTGCGGACCGAGGATGAGGAACTGCTGGTCGAGATCGAACGGCGTTACGCCGGCCGCCTGACCTTCCGTGCCGACCCGACGTACCATCACGAGAAATTCACCATCACCGACGCCAATACCGGCCAGGAATTGAAGCCGTAGGGGGGCTGGTCAAGAGAAGTCCCTCCGCTGCTTTTTGCTCGCCCTCATGGACGAAAACGGGGCCTTCTGTTACCTGATTGTCACATAGCCCCGCTTGCCGCGCGGTGCTGCCATTCTACACTCGGTGCCCTTGATGAACAACAAGCCCGCGAATAAACGCATCCTGGTCGCCGACGATGAACCGGACGTGCTCCAACTGGTCTCTTCCAATCTCAAGAACGCCGGCTACAGCGTCCTCAAGGCCGAGGACGGGCCTTCCGCGCTTGAACAAGCCCGCCAGACCTCGCCCGCGCTGATCGTTCTCGACATCATGCTGCCCGAAATGAGCGGGCTGGAAGTATGCAAGGTCTTGAAGCGCGAGGCCGCGACGAACCGAATTCCGGTCATTATGCTCACGGCCAAGGCCGAGGAGGTGGACCGGATCGTCGGGCTGGAACTGGGCGCGGACGACTACATGACCAAGCCTTTCTCGCCGCGCGAACTGGTTCTCCGCGTCAAATCGGTTCTGCGCCGGTCGTCCAACGGTGGGGAGGTCAGCGATCGGCTTTTGCTCGGGAAGATCCAGATTGACCGCACCCGCCACGAAGTGACGATCGCCGGGAAAATGATCGATTTCACGGCCACCGAATTCAAGCTGCTGGCGCTGCTCATCGAGCGGCGCGGCCGGGTGCAGGATCGCGAGACTTTGCTCAACGACGTCTGGGGTTACGAAACGGTCATCGACACCCGCACGGTGGACACGCACATCCGGCGCTTGCGCGAAAAGCTTGGTGCTTCCGGTTCCTGCATCGAGACGATCCGCGGCTTTGGCTACCGCGTCGTCGATACGGAATCGTAAGCGACGATGAGCGCCATCCTCGGTTGGTGCGTGGCGGGCATTCTGGCGTTGAGTTCCTGGTGGGTTTGGCGGCGCTTCTCTCGCGATTTCCGGCACCTCGAGCATCTGGTCGATGAACTGGCTGCCGGACGCAAACCGGAGGGTTTTGTCTTTCGACACGGCGGACGTTTCGGGCGGCTGACCTTTCCGCTGGAGAAAATCGCCGCCGAAAATGAGAACCTGCGCCGGCGGGTTCATGACGAGGCTTTCAATCTTGGGACGATTCTCGCCAGCATGGAGGAAGGCGTCATGGTGGTCAACGAGCAGCACAACGTGCGGCTGGTCAATCCCTCGTTCGTCGCACTCTTCGACCTGAAGACCGATCCAGTGGGGCAGACCGTGTTGCACACGCTGCGGGAGACGGCCTTCGAGGATTTGATCAGCACCGCTCTGCAATCGGGTCTCACCCAGCATCGCGAGGTCGAACGCACCTCCGACAAGCGCCACTTTGCCGTCCACGCCGTGCCGGTGCGGGAATTCGCCGGCGGGCCGGGCGTCGTGGCGATTATCCGCGAAATCACCCGGTTGCGGCAACTCGAGGAAGTGCGCCGCGAATTTGTGGCGAATGTTTCGCACGAATTGCGCACGCCGCTGTCGATCTTTCACGGCTACGTGGAGAATCTCATCGATGCGCCGGCCATGCCTCGCAAGGAGCAGACGGAAATCTTCGAGGTGCTGCGGAAGCACTCGCGACGCTTGAACGCGCTGCTCGAGGACCTGCTCACTCTCGCGCGGCTCGAATCGCGCCAGGAAAAAATGGTTTGCGTGTCGATGGAACTTCCCGCGCTGCTGCGGGCGGTGGCCGGCGATTGGTCGCAAAAACTCGCGGCCAAAAAGCTCACCTTGAGTGTCGACGCGCCGGACGATTTGCCGAACGTCACCGCCGATCCGCAACGCCTCGAGCAGGTCCTGCACAATCTTCTCGAAAATGCCGTGAAATTTACCGATGCGGGCGGTGGCATTCAATTGCGAGCCCGGGCCTTGCCCGCCGAACTGGAAGTGTGTGTCGAAGACACCGGCCAGGGCATTCCGCCGGTCGACCTGCCGCACATTTTTGAGCGGTTTTATCGCGCGGACAAGGCGCGCAGCCGGGAACTGGGTGGGACCGGGTTGGGCCTGTCCATCGTCAAGCACATTGTCCAGCTTCACGGCGGATCGGTGAGCGCGGAGAGCAAGTACGGCAAAGGCACGACCATCGCGCTGCATCTGCCGCGCAATGGGCTGTCTGAAAAGGAGGCCTAGCGGCCAGGCGACCGTTCCCTTCTTTTTCCCAATCAATTTTTCTTTTTCCGACGGGGCCGGAAATTGAAAGAGAAGCGGACCCCGGACCCGCTGGGCAGGCCATGAAAACCATTCTTCCTATCGGCTGCGGGCGGAGGTCGGTTCCGTGTCGCCGGCCGGGGTGGGAATGGGAGTGACGCTGCCGGGTGTTGCTTCCTCGCGCTCGTCGGCCAAGGGAGGCAGGGCGGTTCCGGTGGCGAAATCCTTGATCAATTCGATATGGCCTTGGAAATCCTCCACCAGCGCGGACAGACTCTCGACCCAGTCGCCGCTGTTGTAATAGGTCGTCGAGTCGATGGTTCGGATGGCTGGCGTATGGATGTGACCGCAGACCACGCCGTCCACGTGGTCCCGCTGGGCATACTGCACGATGGATTTCTCGAAGGCGCCGATGAAGCTGACGGCATTTTTAACGCTCTTCTTCACGTAGGCGCTGAGCGACCAGTACTCGAGCCCCAGCCAGCGGCGGAACGTGTTCACGGGGTTGTTGAGCTTGAGCAGGAGCTGATATCCGACGTCACCGGCGTAGGCCAGCCACTTGATGTTTTGCACCACGGTATCGAGTTCGTGGCCGTGGATGACGAGCAGTTTCCGGCCGTCGGCCGTGGTGTGGATGTCGCGTGGCAGGATCTCGACCGCCCCAAAGTGCCCAAAAAAGTGAGCCACAAATTCGTCGTGATTCCCCGGAATGTAGATCACCCGGGTGCCCTTGCGGCCCGCGCGCAAAATTTTCTGAATGACGTCATTATGGGCCTGCGGCCAGTAAATGCCTCGGCGAAGCTGCCATACGTCGATGAAATCGCCCACGATGTAGAGTTTCTCGAATTCGTATTCGCGCAGAAACCGCAGCAGGGCATCAGCCTTGCTCCCTCTAGAGCCGAGATGAATATCGGAGATCCAGCCGGTGCGAAAGCTCTTCATGCCGCCAGTGTTGCCGCGTCCACGGGCAAAAGGCAAACCTCCGCCCCGCCGCCGGTCCCGATTTCACGCATTTGTAACGTCGCCGTCACCAGAAGCCTTCAGCGCTCTGCTCTTCTTCCAGTGATGAAAACCCACGTGGCGGACCACGAATTCAGCCACTGTCCCGGCCGCCCGGCGGGACGGCCGTTGCGGCGCAAGACGGTCTCGGAGATTCTGCGCGCTGCCTATCGAAAGCACCTGCGCGACCGGGAAACCATCCTCGCGCTCCGGCATTGTTTGCGCTAATTTTCTTTTAAAGTTTACAAACGGCGTCTTGACGTCAGCCGCGCGCCGCCTCAAGCCTCTCAAGGTAAGCAGATTCTCCCCGTGAAAGACGAGCCCAAGCCCAAACCTGCGTCCGCTCTGCCGTTCAAGACTGTCGCTGAAGAGCTGACATTTTTGCGGAAGACCTTCCGTGACCTCGTGGCCACGTACAGCGCGCAACTCGAAGCGGAAATCTCCCACCTCCAGACGACCGTGCACAGCGATTCGGAATCCAAGAAGAAGCTGCCCGGAAGCCGCGGGTCGGATTTGCGGGACATGTTGATGCTGTTGCGCTCGCTCGAGGTGAAGCCGGCGAAAGGCCGGCGCCGCGACCTCAAGAAGGTCGAGAACCTCATCGAGGAATTACGTACCATCATCGACCGGTGGGAGTGAATCCTTTCAAAATCGCGGTTCTCGCGGGCGACGGGATCGGCCCGGAGGTCATGATCGAAGCGCGGCGCGTGCTCGCCGCCGCGGAAAGGAGATTTGGTTTCCAACTCGAACTCACCGAGGCGCGGGTCGGCGGCATCGCCATCGATGTCGATGGCCGGGCCCTGCCGGAAGACACCTTGCGCATCTGTGGCGGATCGGACGCGATCCTTTTTGGATCGGTCGGTGGGCCAAAGTGGGAGAAGCTGCCGCCCAACGAACAGCCCGAGCGCGCCGCGTTGCTGCCCCTGCGCAAGCACTTCGCGCTCTTTGCCAACCTGCGTCCGGCGGTGTGTTTCCCGAAGCTGACACACGCTTCGCCCATCAAGGAATCGCTGATCGAAGGCGGATTCGACGTGCTCTGCGTGCGGGAGCTCACGGGCGGCCTTTATTTTGGCCAGCCGAAAGGGCGCCACGAGGAAAACGGCGAACCGGTCGCCGTGGACACCATGGTCTACAAGAAAAGCGAGATCGAACGGATCGCCCACGTGGCCTTCAAGGCCGCGCAAGGCCGCAGAAAGCGCCTGACTTCCGTCGACAAGGCCAACGTGCTCGAGAATGGCGTCCTCTGGCGGGCTACGGTCAATGAAGTCGCCCGGCAGTACCCGGACGTGACGCTGAATCATCTCTATGTGGACAACGCCGCCATGCAGCTGGTGAAAAACCCGCGCGGCTTCGACGTGCTACTCGCGGAAAACCTCTTTGGTGACATCCTGAGCGATGAGATGGCCATGGTGGCCGGCTCGCTGGGCATGCTGCCCAGCGCCAGCCTGGGCTTGAAAGAGACGGCGCGAGGATGCTTTGGCCTCTTCGAGCCGAGCGGTGGCACGGCGCCGGACATCGCCGGCAAGGGCATCGCAAATCCGATCGCGCAGATTCTCTCCGCGGCGATGATGCTGCGCTATTCCTTCCACGAGAATGCCGCCGCGGACGCGATCGATGCCGCCGTGCGGCGGGTCATCGACGACGGTCTGCGCACGGGGGACATCTGGAGCGAAGGCACCCGCCGGGTGGGTACGGTCGAGATGGGCGAGGCGATCGCGAGTGCGATGGAGCAGCCTTCCTAGAGCGTGTCATGCACTTTTGGGGATACAACGCTTTCAGCGTAGGGAATTTTTGCGACGATTACCCCAGGGTAGGCCCAAAGCGGCCAACCCTGGGCTGATTGATGGAACGCCGTTGGCGTTCCCTTCGCCCGGTATCACAGGGAAAAAAGTGCATGACAGCCTCTAGGGGTTTACGGCCCTGATTGGCGTGGGACCCGGTGCGACGGGCGCAGGCGCGGCTTCGGTGGCTGGGCTTGGAGCCGGGGTCGGATTGGCTGGGGCAGTCTCCGACTTGCGCAGGCTCCAGCTAAACATGCTGGACGTACCGTTGTCGTGCACGGTTTTGAAGTCCGTCGCCAGGGCGGTGATGACGACTGCGAGATGTTCGTGGTCGCTCCAGTCAAGAACAGCCACCGAGGTTTGGTAACGCCGGCCGCTCGATTTGTAATCAAAGACAAACTCGCGGCTCGGCTTGCGGCTGAGCATGAATGGACTCGGATTTTCAGCAAGCAGCTTCACGTCGTTGGCATCGGCGGCGAGGTACGTCTGGCTCCATTTGACGAGGTCCGCCGAAGGCATCGCGGTGATTTCCAGCATGCCGGGCGGGTGGCCGAGCAGGAGGATTTTCATGAAGGCTCCGGTGGCTTTGGGAGGATAAAGCGCGAACGTCGCGCCCTCGCCGCTGTAGTTCCAGCCGCCCGGGGGTTGATAGCGAATCTTTCCCGCGGGATCGCTGAACATCAAGACCGGAATGCGCACTCCTTCGAGCAGGCGCCAGGTCTCCTGGGGCGTGAAATCCAGCGCCCGAAGCGGCGCGGCCAGAAGCAGGCCGGACGCGAGTGCAAACCGGAGGCAGGCGGCAGGCAGGCTCTTCACTTAGTATTGGGTCCGATCGCCCCGGCTGTAAACCTTCACCGCGGTAAAGCCCGGCGGATTGCTGTTCAGGAAGAGCGTATCGTAGTACCAGCAGCGGGTTGGGGGATTATAGCTGGCATCGACCCAAGGGTGGGTGGACTGTTCGGAATCGTAGAGCATGGCCAGCGCGCCATAGATGGTCAGATACGAGGAACTCCAATCTTCATGGAAGCGGGGAAAATTCTCGACCCCGCCGCTGTAGGAGGTGGTGGTGGTCGGCACGCTGCCGCCGACGAGGGCGCTATTAACGGTCGTGCTGGTGGCCACGCGCGAAGTCAAGGCGTCCGGCGAATTGGCGTCGTTCCAGCTGTTGGAAAGGATGTTGATGGCATCGCCGGCGACCGCGGAGGGGACCTTGTTGTATGAGCCGACCACGGGGCTCGGGTTGATGGTGGGCGGAGTATAGGTGGTCGCGGTGTCCGAGGGGGGTAGCGCGGTCTTGGTCGATCCCGTGTTATAGTCGCCCTGGATGTAAACCGGGTTGGGCGTGGCCACCGTCAGCCCCCCGCTGGGCAGGGTTGCGCCATTGATCAGCTTTACCCCGCGCGCATGCGCGCTGGTGACGGCGGTCTTGGTTCCCGTCACGGAATTGACGATGTTCGTGGAGACACTGGTCCCGACGCTGGTGTCCTGGACGTAGATCAGGAAACCGCCGCCGTTGCCCGCGGTATCGACGATGGTGCCGGCCGCCGCAGCGCTGGTGAGTGTGCCAACGTTGACGGTGACCATCCGGACGTTGTCCCCCTCGCGGTCGTCGGTCATCGCGGTATTGAGGGTGATGGCACTGGAAAGGGCCTGGTATTGCGCGTTGGTCGTGGCGAGGGGGGTGGTGGAGGAAGCCTCGTAGATGGTCAGGGTATTGCTGGCATTGACGACGATTCGGTAGTCCGCATTCTTCGAGAGGCGTTCGCTGTCCAGGGAGTCGAGCTGCAACGGGTCCGACATGGCCGGGTTGGTCACTTGCTCGACGAGTTCGTGGTAGCCGTCGGTATTGGGATTGCCGTCCGAATTCACGTCGTTGGAAATCGGATCATCAATGAAGTTCGGGTCCAGGCTGCTCAAGGGGACATCGAGAAGCTTTTGCTGGGCGCCGACCTGGGGAGGGTCGCTCAGGCTCCAATTGGTGCCCGTGCTGGGGGTGATGGTGGGTGCGGTGTTGCCATAGCGGGGGTCATTTGGCCGGTAGTTGAGATATTGCGAGCCGGTGAAGGTGACACCCTCCATAAAGTGAATCGTACTTTGGGCGGTGTAGAGATTTCCACCCACGTAGACCGTTCCATTGACGTACATGTCCGGGCCAGGTTGGAATTCGACATTGGGTTGCGTGCCGAAGAAGAAATTGTCGAACATATTGCGCCCCTGACGGTTGAAAATGCGTTGCACCATCGCCGTGGAAGTCCCGACGATGGTCTGGTACTGGACGGTGACGCTGGCCCGATAGTAAACCCGCACTCGCGAACTGGAGTTGGTGCCGTCTTCGAGGGTGGGACGGCCATTCGGGTCGGTGGTGGGCGCGAGCAGCGGGGTTAAGGCGGTGACGCTCCAACTGCTCAACGTGACGCCCGTAGGCGGAGGCAATGTGGTGCCGCTCGGCGGCGTCAGCGCAGACGCCAGCGCGGAGGTCGACATCCCGTAGGCGCGGTCGGTGGAATTGGTGACATTGCTCAAGGCCGTGCGCCATTGATCAAAGAGGGACTCGAGCACGCCGTCGGCGTAAGCAACCGCGACCGCGCGATTCATGGTGCGGTTCGTGGCCACGACGACGTTATTGGTCACGTTAAAGATCATGGCGACCGTCAGGCTGGTCAGGACCATGAAAAAGAGCACCGCCAGGAGGCTGCTGCCGGATTGGGAATACTTCGAGAATTTCATGCTACATGGAGTTGGTTTGCGAGACGTCCGGAGGCTGGGCACGAGGAGGGATCACGGCCTGCAGGGTGACGGTGCCGTTTTTGTAATTGCGGGCGCTGTAGTAATCGATGTCGTAGAACTCGAGGGAGAGCCGAAGATTCAGGCCAGTGCTGGCCGGCGCGCCCGGGACAAAGAGCAACGCGAAGGGGTTGGGCGAAGTGACGTCGTCGCGGACGATGACGTAGTTGCCCTGGTTGCTGCCCGTGTAGTTGGCGTGATAGCGCAACTGGTTGTTGTAAACGGTGTAGGCGACCTCGCGATAAAAGTAGCCGGTTGTGACGTTGCCCGTGGTGGTGGTGTTGACGGCGAAGCCGAGAGGGGCCGAGATGGTGACGGTGCCGGTGGGGCTGCCCGTGGACGGGGTCTGCGTCACGGCCAGAATGTCGAAGGCGCTGGAGAGCAGCGGCAGCACCACCTTGTCGCCCACCTCCGGGACGTAGGGCACGGTGCTGCCCACCGCGAAATTGAACGTGAGGCTGGTGCTCGCACTCGTGGTGCTCGCCGTCAGTTGATACGGCCCTCCCGCGGCGAGTCGGAAACGCACGCCGTTGGTTCGATTGCTGATGTTCTGCTGGGTATAGGCATCGACATCGGTGGTGGCCGTGGCTGTGGCATCCGCGTAAGTGGTGCCGTTATAAGTGATCAACACGTAGGGACTGGCGGAGGCGTGCAAATTGTAGAGCAACTCCTGGTCGGAGATGCGCATGTTTTCATGGGTGTGATTGGTCGCCAGGTTGCGCCCGACCAGCCGGAGAGAGGTGGCGGTAAAGGTAAACAACCCCATGGACACGGTGGCGAAGACCGAGAGGGCGACCATCATCTCCGTGAAAGTGAACGCGTGGCGGGTGCGATGCATCGGGACTGGTTCTAGAAGTCGTCGGTGGTGCGGAGCGTGGTCATGCTCACGGTGTAGGCCTTGCCGCGATAGGTGTAGCTCACGGTCACCACGGCCGAGACCTGGTGGGCGGTGATGCTGGTGATCGTCGTCACGCGGGTGAGGTTCACCGGGGTGTCGAGACTGGTCCAGGCGCTGACCAGGTTCGACTCGGTGCTGTTAAAAGTGTCGTAGTTGAGCGGGAGATTGTTCTCGGTCGTCGTGCCGGCGGTCAGGATCGCCGGTGTCGGGTCAAGGACCGACCAGGAGGTCATCAGGATTTGATCAATCTTTTGCTGGGTCGCCGCCAGGGCCATGGTGCGCATGCGGGCGACCGACGCCCAGCGGTTGATCTGCGCCATGGCCGAAACCGACGCGACAATGAACAAAGCAAGCACGGCCGCCGCGATGATCACTTCCGGTAAAGTGATGCCTGCGACGGTGCGAAATCGGGAATGTTTTGGGCGCTCGGGCGCAGTGAAACCCATAGCGTTTGTGATAAAGCAGGTCGCAGGCCAATGATCCCTTCTGAGTAGGCTTTATTGTATTTACAGTAATAAGTGTATTTACGCAGTTTAACGGTTCGTAGTCACGGACCGCCACTTTCGCACATCCGCGAGCCAGGGACGCGAATCGAGAGGGTGCGTGAAATGACGGCAAAGCCCGCAGTTGGCAACCGGGAGAGGCCGGCAAACGCGCCAACTCAGCCGCCTTAAGATCCTTTGGGCGGCAGTTCGTCACCGGGCAGCAACGGCTGCCAACTGCGGATGATCTGCCAGGATCGGACCGCCGCCTCCTTGAAATTTTGGTCTTTCGCCGTAACGACCAGGAGCAACTGCTCATCGGCGCTGATGTCCAGGAAGGTAATGCTCACCTGCCGGACGACGCCTGCGGCTTCGCAGGAATAGCTAAACCGGTAGCTGCGCCAGCGATTGATGGTGATGGGATTGGGCTCTTCGGGGAGCGCTTTGACGGCCCCTGCACCCGGCGGCAGCAGGCGGCGGGCGGCCTCCTGGTAGCGATCGAGGGAGATCCCGGTAAACGGCTGATCGGCCGACATCGGAGAATGTTTGAGCGTGAAGAGAATATCGGGGAATTTCGGAAAGCGGAAGACGACCCCGCCCCCGCCGGCTTCCACCGTGGTCTCGTGGTCCACGTTCAAGCCGATCTTCTGGGTTCCATCCAGGAAGAAGAGACGATGGACGGTGATGCCATCGCGAAAAGTATCCACGTAGCGTGGTGTCAGGTCCACGGCAGCGGCGCGGAGCGCAGTCGCGCACCAGAACAGGGCCGTCAGGGTCCGGAAGTTCATGATCGCCGGCCGGCTAATATTTCACCCATGAGCCGCGGTTCCAGGTGACGGCGGTGAGGCTTCCTGGCGGAGGATTGGCGGTGTAATTGGGATCGAAGTTCCAGCAGCGGATCGGCGGGCTGTAGATGTTGCCGGTATTCCATTGTCCGGTGAAGATCTGGCTTTGGTAGAGTTCGACCATCGATCCGTAATAAGTGCAGTACTGATTCGTCCAATTCTCAAGAAAACGCGGGAAATTATTGGCGCCGCCCGAGTAACCGTACTGGGCGCCCACCGCCGGCTGGTATCCGGAAGGCATAAAACCCGAAACGATGGCCGTGTTGTAAGTGGTGTTCGTGGCGGTGCGATCCGACAGACTCAACGAGGAATTCGCGTCCGACCAATTATTGGAAAGCAGCATGACCGCATCGCCGATGACCGCGGCGGGCGCGCGAGAGTAGCCGGACACAGTGGGACTCGCAGTGTCGCTGCTATTGCCGAGATTCGCGGGAACGGCGTTGGGATTGTTGGTGGTG
>Ga0302325_10005808_pt1 | contig 27946 bp, 14 predicted proteins | sample Palsa_T0_2_FD_201948 | JGI IMG/M metagenome (GOLD analysis project Ga0302325, IMG submission 201948) | Peat permafrost microbial communities from Stordalen Mire near Abisko, Sweden - Palsa_T0_2 | ecosystem: Environmental > Terrestrial > Soil > Palsa > Peat permafrost | place: Sweden: Abisko... | reverse complement strand
GTTTGCCTGCTACGCCGTGTGACTATACTCAAAAGCCGAAAGGTTTGATGGTCATATTTATAGACTGATTTAGCACCGTTGCCGTATTCTACCAGCGTCCGCTGGCCTTTTGCATTGTACTCGATGTTTTGAACAAAACTAGACGAATACTCTGTTCCGCGCAGATGATTGAATATCTGTTTGACTTGATTTGTGTGATTGTGTTTGTAAATTGAAACCGATCCGTCGGGAGCTGTAGCCGTCGTTAACCGGTTCATCGCATCATAAGTCGTTTTGCTGGTGTATGTGGCGTCTTCTAGTGGCACCGTGCGTACCCAGTCGAGCATATTTTTATACTCAACGGCAATCTGACGTTTCGCGACCAGTAAGTTACCCTTGAAATCATAGGCGTCTGTTGTTGTTGTTCCGGCTTGGTCGAAGACTTTCACAACTTTTCCGCGAGAATTCTGTGATTCAGCGCCTGCTTGCGATTCACCGTAGACACTTCGCTCCACCATAATCTCTTCATCAGCCCCAACCTGCAGAAACACTTCCAAGGGTCGTCGAAGTTGATCGTACACCATTCGAAACCGCTGTTTCCGACCATCCCATTTGTACACCGGCTTTCCCAACACGTCATTAACTATCCAACGTCCACCAGATTCCATGTTGAGCTGCGTAACCGTTCCTCCAACGAGATTGAAATCGAACCGACTAACCACTCGTCCCTTCGCATCTACCACCCGCCTTTGATTTCCCTCAACATCATATACTGTGAATTGTCGAAAGAATTCTTCCTTTGCTTTCTTCTGCTCGCGGATATCACCGTACTTGAACTTGTTATGGCTAATAGTGAGAAATGAACGGCCGAGACAGTCATTGTACGTGAAACCCGGCGTATTGGCATGAACGGCAGTTTTGAGGGCGGCAAGTTGTTCCTGAGCGCCAACGTGCCCATCTTGACGTTCGGCATACCATGTTGGTAAATATTCAGTTTTCGGGATCCGACTGAAGAAATCGCCTAGAGTAGGGTCATGATTTGGCTGGGCCACCAAGACGGTGTCGTTGCTGTCCCAGCTTTCTTGGCTCCAGGGGTCGAAGACAACCTTGGACCAAGTGTGGTTGGGGAGTAGTGTTCCGACAAGTCGCTGGAGTGGATCATAAAAGAAGATGGGGCTCACGCCGATTGCAACATCGTTTTCGTAGTGATGAGTATTGGTGAAGAATGGTTCGTACTTGCGAACTGGCTTCCCTTTATTATTGTATATTGTCCAACCTGTTCCGATCCAGCGGTGGGCTACGTCGACATTTCTATCGTTCGGTTGAGGTCGCTTGGAGTGACAATTTGCTTCGACCATACCGGGGTCGGCTTGCATTTTCTGCTGAACCATCCTACCTAGTCCATCCGAGTATTGGAAATTCACCGCAATCTCGGACTTTTCATTTACGGAAAGCTCAGAGACGTGTTTCTCCCTGGTCAGGGTAGAGGCGACATTGGGTTGTGGTTGAATCTGATCTCTCGTTCGGTAATAAACCCAAAAATCGTAGATATATCGACTGGTAGCACTACGCAGGAGTTTCTCCATGTCGGTTAACGGGGAATCGAGATAAGAGCGGATCTGATCCTTTGTCAGGTTGGGTACAAAGTCGTCCAACGAATCACCCTCCACCGTCTCCGGCTTCCCCATTAATGCCATCCCTGCCACCATACCGAGAATATCGAAGGTGACAATGGATCGATTGCGATTTGGATCCATTATCAAGAAGGGTTGGAGTAGTCGATAATTATGTCCAGACCGCACCAAAGGTTGTTGCGGATCGATGTTCCGTTCCCCTACTGTGACACGATTTTCCAATGAGTCTCTCGTTTCGAGGATCAATAAATCGTAAGGATCGTATTCGATGAATGTCTCCATTCTAACATTGTCCGTGTGAAAAGGATTTTGCGTTCGACGAACAAGGAAGAAGTGAGCCTTTGCATAGTCTAGCTCGGCGATGGGTGTATCTTCGCTGCCGGGGGAGTAAAATACCTTCCCCGAGGGAATCCACCAGTCCATATCTGCCTCGCTGTGTACGTAACCTCCTCCCGTTCTAAAAACTTGCTCCGTGAAACCATTCCGTACCGGTCCAATATCTGCATACACCTTTTCGATCAGACTCGGAGTGAATGCTTTTTGGTAGGTCTCAAATCCTAATGACATGGACTCAAGTTCCCCAGGGCTCAATGCGCCGCTCAGATCGTCTTTCCGGTAAATGTGCCGAGCATGATGGATGAGACGACGGTATGGATGGTCATTTATCGCACCCTTCCCCTCAAAGTCCTCGAAAGGTAAGTCGTGATACCCGTCGGCGGAGAGTTTTATGCCATCTTGCAATTGTTGCATGCTTAATAAATTCGTGATGCCAGGAATCGTTCGGTGGGGTGTTACATTGAGTAATTCATAACTCCGGGTTTCGGCTACTGCAGGGGTTCTGTGAATATCGTCAGCATCAATCGCATTGGTGTACTGATTATCTGCAAACGTAATAAACATCCGTCTTTGAATAGTGCGATCCCCCAAAGTGAGGAGTTTGTTGGGATCGTCATGTCGCCGACCGTAACAGACCGATGCGGACTTCAAAATGTTGCCGAAATCGTCAACTGATAGCGTCAATGAATGAGACACTCGGGGATCAGCTAGCATCCTCCCACCCACAGGATACCATTTCCTTTCATAATGGGACTCAATAGACTCTCGGGGGTGGGCAAAGAATATTGCGTGCTTATTCGTTCCACGAGGTTGGAGCAACTCAATCGTGTGACTGCTCTCGATCACCTGGTAAGGCCGACTTTCGTTCGTGGTTTCATCCAAGCCGTACACTTCTTGACGAAGGAGAGACCCTTTCAGAGCTCGCGAAGCTTCCCGGGCTTCGTCTGGGGTTAATTGATGAGGGATAAAACCGCTCGAAATTCTAACGGAGCGAGGATGTATCGTGTCCTCAAGAAGCATGGCTTCAACCTCATCATCGTCCAGACCTGGTTCTCTGTAATACTCCGCCTCAAGATGTCGTGAGATGCAGAGATCCCCAAAAAATGCTCCAGTGTGAAACCAAGTCTTCTTGAGGACGGGCGGAATATTTGATGTGGCGTCGATATTAGTAGACGTCGGAAACATATTCGAGTCGTTGAGCGAGGCAAATTCTTCTGTATCCCACTGCTCTACGAGCCCGAATCCCCGAAATTCGCGTTCAATACCGTCGAAGTATCCATGATGATACGCGTACCGGGTGACGAACCGGTTTCGGCTGACGCGGTCGAATGTCTCGACACGGTCCACCACTTGCACGGGAAAGGGCAATCGTGTTATCCAAAGTTTATTCTCAGCTTTATCTTTGAGATAGAGGTGAGTTGACGAAGTGTAATGAATATGTGTTTCAGATCCGAGATTATTGGTAATTGAAGTAAGCAGGTGAGGTTTCTGTCCACCCATTAAATCGACATAGCGGAGCTGTCTTCGACTGTCACCAGGAAGGTGTGAGGACCAAACCAGGCATGCAACGCCGTTCCCGAGTAGATCCAGTGCTTGAACATAAGCGACATTGTCGATCTTGGGAAAGCAGTGCAGTATCTGTGCATTTGTCCAACTGTTCCCGGCCTGATTCATATAGAGCGCGACACCCTTTCCTCCGAGATAAATGATATCCGTGGTACCCGAGCCGTCGACATCGGTAAGACGAATTCGGCTTTGATGGAAGAGATCCGGGGGGTCGAACCACGGTGAATGATCCATGCTAACCTTTGATCCAAATCGACCATATCCAAGATTGGGCCAGTAACACACCTCGCCGTTTCGAATACGTACCAAGTCATTTAAACCGTCGCCGGTCATGTCAGTGACGTGAAGTGATTCAACTGCGTCCGATTGAATGAGTCGTGGGCCGTCATCCTCGTCCAACGGGGTTCTCCGATATTCCGGAGGTCCAAACCCTGCTTCGGCGCACGATGGATACCAATAGAAAATCTCGTCGTGAGCAATCAGGATATCGGCGCGACCATCACCGGTGAGATCAATGAACTGGACACTTGTATCCGTCCAGGGAATATTTGGCAAGGACTCAAACGTCCTGAATTCCTCCCATTGTCCCCCTCCTTTAGCCCAAGTCCGTTTGTAAAATCCCGGAACGTATCCTCCGAATCTAACCAGATCGGTGTGTCCGTCGCCAGCTAAATCCAGCCATTGCTCATTTGAATTATCATTTTCGAATAGGGACGGAATGGATTGTAACGTTTCGATAGGCCCAAACTTCCCATCGCCTAGATTTGGTTTGTACAAGTGGGCACGGCCTTGTTGAATTAGGATACCGGACACGCCTTCGCCATCAAGATCGAGCCAGTGGTAACCCGACTCGTCAAGTCCAACGGGAAGGTTTTCAAGGCTAGTGGGATCGAGGTCATGAAGTTCTTGAGACACAACAGCCTGGCTGTATTGGAACTCAAGTGGGGGAAGAGACTCGTGCAAGTATCGTTCTTGTTGACGCACATACGAAGTCTGTGTCACCGAGGAAATGAACGATGCAATACGATCTTTTTGCAATAATTGACCGGCATCGTAGGAGATGTCGACGGATGATACAAGACAATCATTCCCAATACCTTGTTCATTTTCGAAATGATGGAACATGAGAATGCGGTTGCATCGCCTGTAAGACCGAACCTCAAAGCAGGAGCGGTACGTGGAAAAGGGATCATTACGGACATGCCAGTGACAATCCTCCGATGATTTCGGGACATCCCTGTCGTGATCACCGTAATCAAAAACAACTTCAAACATCCAGCGTAACTTTGATGCGTCCTTCTGTACCAACCGGGACTTTTGATTTCCGTATGTGATACGTTTTGGGTACCGGGCCACTGATCGGCTTCGGTCCGAACGGTGGAGTTCGTGGGCCTGCATGAAGTCAACGCCTTCAGAGTTTTCAGCTTTGTAGCTATAGAGCATGACATTGCCTTTATCGTCATATGTCTTGGAGATGAGCCAACTGAAGATGCGAGTGGGATCATCAGGGTCAAAAATACGGGAATAGTTGTCTTCTCCATAGAACGTCGTTACGTTGTCTTTGGAGATCGCTCGCCAGTGAATTTCGTCAGTGGAGATATCATTCCATCTCTCAATCCTAGCGAACAGAGCTTCAACTCGAGGCTTGTACTGCACGATTTGGTATTCCTTGCCATCGATTTGACGGAAAGTGTGTTCGGGTCGTTCCCATTTACCAGCCCCGCCATGGGACAATATCGGAACCAAATCCTCCGCGGCAGAGAGAATAAACACATCTGATTCCTCTTCGTCATGGTACTGTGGGAGGCCCTTATCGGTTTTCCGAGTGATGGATGATAACGAAAGATGCCACCCGAACCCGAATGGTCCATTTCCAGTCCCAGAATCGTACGATAGAGAAAGCTTAGGGCCAAATCCAGAACGCGCAGGACTTGTTGGGATTGGGATGGTCGTGGATGCAGTGCCAGTAGCAGCGTTGACAGAGAATTTCTCTCCGATGCCGCTAACGGCGCCTCCACCTTTAGGGAGCGCGACCGATGGGACGGGGTTCGGCGAAGGGATCTGAGACTGCCGTTCAGTCCCTGCGGGAGATCTAGCCGATTGAGATGTATCCACATTGGCACTCTGTGCGTTGAATGACTTCGAATCATTTTGGGGGGTTTCCGTGTCCATTCAAGACAAACTGTCAGTGACTTTGCAAGACACACTCACCAGAAACTTGTTTTCGAAATGTCTTTTTTGATGTGAGCAACGATGATAATGAAATCCAGCGGAATGAGGGGCCTTTTGAGAAGCTTTCCTTTCCGACTTTTGGCCTCCTTCAACGTGGGCCGATGAGCGCCGATAATTAGCTCCTGGAGGCGAAGCCGGGGTTACCACAGTCGTAATCGTGCATCCCACGTTGATTGATCGACAAGCGCATCCGCTAAAGGCGACTTCGGCCCAACACTCCCGAAACTTGGTCAAACTTAAAATACTCCGACCATCGCTATTACCACAGCCGCGTGTTCCTCTCTGGAATGTCGATCTTCCGCTTCCGCATCAGGCAGGGTGCAACTCTTTTCCATTGAATGCGACAAAAGTTTCACACAGTAGTACTCCGGAATATGTTCCCGCTATAGAAATTGCAGCAGATCTATTCGCGATTACGTGATTCTTCGCGACTGCGTGATACATGTCCGGCGAGCTAGTCCTGGCATAAAAGCTTATTTCACGACTGTACCTACTTTACACCAAATAAAGAGTCGGCTATTTATTTAAGTTTTGAAACACTTGATTCCTAACAGATGGCACACACGCGCCGCATTGAACGCTACAAGACGCAACATTGTGAATCAGAGTATTTTTTGGAGTTTCTTCGTCGAAGTGCGGAAGCCACGTTCATTAATGGCGACTTGTTATTGGCCGTCAGATCCGTCGATACTTGTTTTTAACGACAGGCCGATCTCGGCTCGATGCAACTATATACGGGGGTCGCGGGGAACAACTTGCTTATCAGTCGATCGTGGCAATAGACCCCGTGGGGGAGGTTATCTAGCGCACCACTGCGGCGTGTCTCATGCCGGTATCGGCTTATAGAGTTTTTTTCATCCCGCACTCATGCGGTGTTTGTGCCGTCTTTTGTTCTCCCGCGGGGATCTGGGCCGTTGCATATATCGGGCCGTTGCGTGGCGGATTCGTGACGACGAATGCACAGCCGCTCACGCATTGTCCGGTGTCGGCTTCCCCCCCCACCCACCCATGAAGGCTAATTATGGAATCAAACATCACGCGCTCGGGGTGCTAAAGTCCAGCCAAAATTCGTTTCACAGTCCACCCGCATTCCGCAGGGCCCATTCACCTTCCCAACCTGTTTCTACTAAAACGCTTCCCAAATCAGTGTAGGTCAAGTTTCAAAAGGTAACATCGCAGTTCGAACAATTTACTGAATTCAGAACTCGACAAAATGTCTAATTTGCAATTGATTCTCCTGACGTTACTTCCTACGGCGCCAAGAAACCCTGTCGATTTTAACAATGACCTCAAAGACCTTGTTATCAGTGCTTCTGATCTTACTGTGGCCGACGACATCAAGGGCATTCCCCTCGGTACCGCCAGTGGCGTTACGACTGATCCTTATTTCCCCGACTTGACGATTGTCCCCGGAACTGCCCCTCATCCGGACACACTCAAAACGTCGATTATACAACATTTTGACAAAATAGAATTCTTGCCACCCCCTCCTCCGCCCCTTCCGCCCATATTTATTGGGGTTCCATATTCAGTTGCGACTGCGGTAATCGTTGTCGATATCGATACAAGTCCTCCAAATCCACCCGAGTATGAGTACAATTCTTACGACCTCCGCATTACAATTGCCCGGGGGGGCAAAGTCGTCGGCTCGCCTAGGATCGAATACAATGTTCCTGTGCAATCGGCTGCCTCTCTCTCCGTTGACCCAATGACTTATATCAACTACGTTGCAGATAATCCCGGCTTTCCGAGCGCATATGTATACGTACCTCCGGCGCCCCCAACGACCTCAACCAACCCAAGCGTACCACTTGGTGCTGACGGCGTTACCCCAGTCTTTGACGACCTTGTCAATGCCATCAACACAGTTCTCGCAGCTGATCACACCAGCACTGCGACTGGAGCACCAACATCGTTGCAGGATCGGGCGCTTCCGCTGACTGCTGCTCAAAGTCATCAAGTGGCCTGGGAACTCACTTATGATCGCACTCTCTTACCCTTGCCTGTCCCCAAAAACAAAACGCTCGAGACTATGTATTCAGACCCCAATGTTGCTGCTGCAGACGATCAAGATCGAAAGCAATTCGAGGGTGATTTGACAAGTTATCATGCGATTCATGACGCGGAAGCTCTAAAGCTCTCCGGTTATGTCTTTGCCGCTTCCGCGGCAATGCAATGCGAGCGGGAAAGTTGGAATGCGCCAATGGCGAGTTTTACCTTTGACATCCAAGGGACGCTCCAGACCCCTCAAACTTCTCCGCCTACCGTCTCTGTCCTACTCAACGGCGTGGTAGACGCTACCACAAACCCAGACGGACGTTTGATTCCGACTTTTGTCGTGCCAGCTGCCTATTTTTATGCATTGGGGGCGACATTGCCAACCCAACTCTCGGCGGACGATCGCTTTCACGCTGCAGTAACGAACTCGGAAGATACCATTCATAAAAGTTTACAAACGGCGCTTGACGCTGGCGTTTTGAATGCAACGGAGAAAACATTGACAATTGCAACTTCGAGCCCAGATTTCCAGGAGCTCGACATTGATCAAGCCGCACGTCGTCTCTCTTCTCTCGGTTCCACTAACAGCTCTCTTCCGTCACTCCAGCTGAATAGTTCCATCTCTCAAATTGTTGTGGACTGGTTGACTTATCCTGGCAAAACGGCGGACATTGACGCCTTTTGGAAGGCAGAGGTATCCAGTCAACCAGATGAGTATCTCGAACTGCTCCTGCAAGTCATTACGGCTGAGAAAACCGATTTGAAGACGGCGATAAAGAACACTCTCGGGGTGAAGAAAGCCGACGACCTCTTGACCATCACCGATAAACAATGGCGAGACTTCTTCTTGCCTGCTGTTCCTCCTGCAACGCCTGTGGATGCAGCGGCGCAAGCCGCCTTGTTGCCTCAATATACCGAGCCGGGCAACCCGCAGCAGCGGACGGATGCATTTATCAATGACTTGAAGAAATTGTTGACCATGAAGGTCGACACTGGGTCTACGGGCAATCCTAATCCGAACGATGTTCCCATATTAGATCCAACTCGGCATGATGCTGTCGCACAGTTCCTTGCGCAGTACCCTAGCGTCTTCAGCTTTGATGACCCCCTCGACGAGTCAAAGATCACTTCAACTCTATCGTCCGTATTCCCAACAGACTCGAGATTGCAGTCATGGACAAATGAAGCCATTCATACAATTCATTTGTTATATCAGATTACCAAACTTCCTTCTCCGAATACTCCCTCTGCCGATTTACAATTCTCGTATATGGAAGCGTTGTACGCTCGTGGTTTTATCACAGCGGATCGAATTGCATTTCTATCCGACCAACAGTTTCAATCTGCGGTCGCCGGAACAGTCGCGTATTCAGTGTCCTCAGCAATTTACAATCTTGCAACACCGCTTGCGACCTCGAGCCCTGATACTGGACCAGAACCAGGTACTGGCTTCACTCCCATCAACCCTGGTGACCTCGTCGACTGCATTCCGCCGCCGAATCTCTCACCACTTGGTCCCATCGAGTACCTTCATGAGATGCTAAAACTCACGATCGGAACGTCCTTGTTGGGTGACATTCTCTCCCAACGCTGCGGTCCTATCGGTAATCTCAAAGCGACTATAGCAAATCTCGAAACCTCGATCCCCCTCGTCGATCTCGTCAATGAAGGCCTTGAGGCTATGGGGAGCGATTTGAGTCTAGATCACGGCGCAGTCTACGATACCAACTCCGATACCTTGGCTGGGTTCAGTTTGGGAGCGGAACCAAAGGAATTGGATGCGGAAGCCATGTTTGATGCTATCCCCGAACATTCGACTCCGGCCATTCCAGTCGAGTCTCCGTCAATCTATGACACTCTTAAAAAAGACTTCTCCGCCCCTAGTCTTCCGTATGCTCAGGATCTCGACATTAGTCGCACATATCTTTGCCGTTCAGGGACCTCGCGTTTCGAGACAATGCGTCACTTTCGCAAAGATATCACCGAATTTGCGCTTGATCCAGCCAATGAACCCGCCGATTTTCAGCGCAACCTCTGGCGCTTTCCTGTCCGTCTCGACATTGCTATCGAGTATCTCTGTATCTCGCCGGACGAATTGACTCTTCTGTACACGACTACTCTCGATCAATCGTGTCTTGCCCAGATATACGGCTTCAATTCCGATATCGAGAATTGGTGGAACAAGCTTTTATATCTTCCCGTCTTCCTGGAGCGGACGGGTTTGACATATTGTGAGTTCCTGGAGCTGTGGAAATGCGGTTTTGTGCAATTTGGACCCGGAACAGAAGAGAATACATTCCCCGCGTGTCCACCATGCTGTATGAAATCTATAAGACTCTCCTTCTACAGCGAGACGCCTATTCCAGGTCTACAGAAGCTCGCCGTTTTCATTCGATTGTGGAGGCAACTTGAGTGTTGCTTTGGGAAAGGGTGTATCTCATTTCCCTTGCTTGCCGATATCTGCGAGGTTTTGCAATTGTTCAACGGCGACGACCTCAATGACGATTTCATTCGGCAGCTAGCCGCTTTGTTCATGTTGCGGGAATTCTTCCACTTGCCTCTTCGTGAGGATTCCTCCCCGATGTCCGGGCAAACGGTGCCACCGGAGCAAAGAGTTAAACTTCTCGCGTTGTGGGTTGACCCGACCACATCACCGGAGGCATGGAAACAAGCCGTCCACATTCTCCTCGATTGTATCGAAGACTACGCAAAACGGGAATTCCACTGTCCTGAACGTACGGCCGAGTTCAAAAAGATAATCATTGCAAATTTGCCAAAATTCGCTCGACTCGTGGGATTCACCGACGATCATTCATGGCACTCCACACCGGTCTGCACATTGCGCTTTGGAGAGATTCTAGCCAAATTCTACGCCTCAGAATACACAATTGGAGAACTACTGTTTTTATTTACAAACCACAAGCACCTCCTCGGCGACGACCCTTTCCCGTACACCGAAGAATCGGAGTCAGTGGAAGACCCACTGAATGTACCCGAGGATAGTCATCACGGCCTCTGGAAATTGCGCAAAAAACTCTTGGAGGCAGAAGTGGAGAAGGAAGTAGCAAAAGAATGGACATGGCGGCGAATCGAAAACACTCTTCGCACAGAATTTAGGATACCCCATTCAACAGATCCTAATATTCCCGATCCACTTCGAGCTCTTGGAGAACATTTCTTTCCTTGTACGCTCGAAACACATGGTCATCGTGTCCCCGTGGAGAACAAACAATTCCGCACTCCTTTGCCCGCCAGCGATACAACTGTGTTGATGTGGGAATCGCTTCCGAACGGACCGTTTCAATATCACACAACAACGTCTGAATTGTCCACGGAATTGCCGCTACGAGACCAGGACGTCCTCAAAAAGTTGTCGAATACGCGTCAGCTAAAACCTGTTGAACAAGAAGCCGTGCGTCAGCTTTACTTTGCTCCTCGCAGCATCCTCGCTCCCTTTGCACTTTTATTCGCAAACTTTTCGCATGCCGTGGATTATATGATCCAAGAACCTTGCGAGGCAGACCGATTCGGGTTCTTCCAAAAGGATTTCGCGTTATTCCATCGTCGTTGCAAGATCATTGCAGAACATCTAGCAGAACAAGTCGATCGGTTGAAGCCCTGGTGCAAAGACGACAAGCAACACATACGTTGTGAGACCGATGTGGCCTGGCGTGTCCTCCGCAGCCTCTTTGCAGACGAAAATCGGCCGACGGTTCCCTGGGAGAATGACTCAGGTGTGCCGCCTGACCACAACACCTTCCTTTGGGATCCCACCCTGTCTGGAAGCGCATTCGCAGCCTTATTGGGCCTCGTCGGGACCGGTCTGCTGGGTGAATATAGCGCAGGAGGGCCGATTTTGTGGCGAGAGATACGCGGGCCTCTGACAGCATTCGGACGTGATCTAGATGAGCGGAATGTAGCAGTTCCTACTGTCATCCCTTGGTTGAATATTTTACCTAGCACCGCGCAGCAGGCCGAAGTGATATTTCGCAATGGCTTCGCTTTACGAGACGGAACTGCTGAGTTCCTCGGCGGCGCTGCCCCATTCAGCGTTACGTGGACAGGGATCCTTTTGGTAGAGCACACTGGGGATTACCGCTTCAAAGCAGAACGTCCACATCTACACGATCACGAGCCTCACAACTATGCGCATCGCCATCAAGAGCATCATCACGAGCATCATCGCCACTCTAATGACGATAGAAAGTGGTCAATTACTGTTCGGAGAGGCAAGAAGACTTGGACGCTTCTCAATCACAAACAAAAGACGGAGGAACACGCACCCTCTCACGAATCGCTGCCGGTCTGTCTCTCTCGCGGGGCCTACGAAATTGCTGTGGAATATGAGCAGATGGCGCCAGAATTTCTGGACGACTGCGATATTCATCCAACACACACCGGTTTTACGGTAAAGTATTGTGGGCCTGACTCTGAGGACCAATTCGTCGACCTGCCGAGGGACAAGCTGTTTATCAAGTCGAAGGACGCTCCTCTCAACCAAGGAATGGACAAGCAACAAGACAACACAATCCTTTTTCTCAAGCAACAATACGTCAGCACGATCAGGGACATTCGTCGAACGTATCAAAGAGCATTCAAAGCGATTTTATTCGTTCACCGGTTTTGCCTTTTGGTAGAACCAAACGAATATTGCCACGGTAATTCGGAACTCGGGTTTTTCCTAGATCATCCTGCCAATTTCCTTGGAACAAGTTATTATCGTAAGCAACTCTCAGCGGATAAGGCTGGGAAAGCTTTCGTCCCTTACATTTCTTGCCATGCATATTTCGACTTCAACTTTCTGCCCGTTCACGACGCATATATGCCTCCGGCTGCTGCACAAGACGACCGGGTCAATCCCTCCCCCCAGCGGATGTCGGCCTTGTTTGACTGGTGGGAGCGTATTTCGGATTATTGTCGCCTGCGTCATGAAGTCCGACATCGCTGTCACGATAAGCATTCACATGGGCCTGTATGGCTTCTCTTCTACGACGCTGCTGTGCAACAACCCAGTGACGCGACAACACTTGTCAGACATCTCGGCTTTGACATGAGTCTCGCGCCTCTTGTCTTAACATACTATGACAACTATGTCGTGAGCGTCGCGGATTTGGAAGACGAGCGTTGGTCAATTCGGGTCTGGCATGGGATGAAATTGCTAGATAGACTGCAAGAAGTTGTCTATACTCGATCATTAGGGCAAGCACGTCCGGATCTATGGGCATCCGACCAGCGAAATCTTGCTGGCACGACCGCCATCCCTCCGGTTTCCGGTAATCAAAATCTGACGCATTTTTTTCAGCAGAGCTGTATTGTCGACAGTCCCGTACGACTATTCCATGACATTCGAGAATTGAATAATGGACTGCGCGAACGGGCACGGAAAGCGTTGATTGCATATCTCTGCCGTATGGAGAGAGTCCCAATGCCGGGCATCGATGACCAATCCTTTGCCACGACTCCGCAAGATTTGAGTGACCTGCTTCTTCACGACGTTGAGGTCGATCTATGTCAACATTCGACACGGATCGACGATGCCATCCAAGCGGTGCAAACCTTTGTACAACGAGTGCGCCTCGGTCTAGAACCATCATACCAACCAGTCGCAACATTTGTCAAAACGTGGGATTCAGCTTTCTGTTCGTTCGAGAAGTGGAAGAATTGGCAACGGCGACGACTTTACAGCGAAAATTGGATTCAATGGAAGGAATTACAACAAGCACGAGAGTCAGAGGCGTTCCAATTTTTGGAGAAAAACATAACCCGGCATGCCCTAACAGCACCTTCTTCCACTTCGCCTTTTGTGCTGGACACGAATGGCAGCATCCCCAACTTCTCAATGCTGGAGAAAATTCAATCAAAAGAATTTGCTCCCGAGAGCAGCCGAGTTGAGTCACTCGCCGAGGGCATTGATCTAATTGGCACGGCGAGAGATGCTCAGCCTTCATGGCTGTCTCCAGTATCTGTTCCGTCGGTTGCTATAATTCCAACGAAGCCTACTGGCAATAATGGCAACGAAAATCGCGGCAATGCTCCCACCCTCCAAGCGACAATGAGATCTGGGACAGACGAAGACCAAATTCCCCTCTGGTTTAAAGCAGCAGTTAGGCTTGGGACACGATTCGTCCGAGTCGCAGCTGCTGGTCTCCCTCCTGCAATGAATTCATCTTCCGATTTCTCTCACGACTTTGAGCAACATTGCAAATGCCAATGCGGCAAAGAGCATGCACCAGTCGTTGACGAGTACTACTTCTGGCTCACGAGCGGAAAGACGTACGATCTTCAAGATTTCGCTATACAGGGCGCCGATGTGGGCAGCATTCCTCCAGACCCAACGTCCGATTGGGACCGCGCCGATACGCTTCCAACTTTGCTTCAGTGGCCGGCGAGAGCAATGCTTCATTTGACGTGGACCCGCGTTCATTTGGGGGCGTTCGAACCGCCACGCCGCGCCGACGAGGGAATCCCTGTGGGTCCTAATGACTCTCCAACGTTAAGTTTCCAGGGGCGGCAAGCCGATTCTCTCCTTCTTGGAGCGTTTAGTTCTACTACTGGCGGCTTTCGCTATGATATCAGTACCGACGCTGCTGTCATTGAACCAGCCCTCGTCGCCGATACATATCCAACGCAAGCGCTGCCAACTCCCTTATCCGCGTATCCTTACTTTATCTACTTCACTCCTGGTGCTCCGTTAGTCCCTATATACTCATTCGGTACAGCCTTGGCAGTCGCCGGGATGCTACGCACGCAATGTTGCTTCGAAGCAGCTCTCAGCTGGTGTCGGGCCGCCTTTGATCCTTTGCAGCGCAACAACAGGTGGGCACAGTGTCCGACAAAAGCCCCGCCATCTTCACTTGTGCAAAATGCACACGACTCTGATTTTGTTCAATTGCCACCAGGGCAAGACGGACCCTGTTGCCCTACTGCACCGGTTAAATCCGGCATCGCGCGCGGACGAGCCGTTGTTCTCGAATATCTTGAGATCCTTTTGCAATGGGGCGACTCGTTGATGTGTCGTAACTCCATTGAATCAGTCCAGCAAGCTGCTGTCTTGTTCAACGAAGCCGCTCGTATCCTTGGTCCGCAGCCCTTCCGCGTGGATGCGCAAGACAGAAAATTTGGAGAGCCCATCACAGTTGCCGAGTTTCAAGCCTCTATGCCAGTTCTCAATCCCCGACTAATGAATCTTTTCGAAAAGATCGCAGACCGTCGCAGCATGGTGCAACATTGTCTCAACGCACGGCGACTCCGAAACGGACACCGGCGTAAATTGGGTTCAGACCACCGACGTGAGTGCGCTTATGGGTCCTCGAAGAACGACATGTGTGAAGCGGTCGAGGACTGCATCTCTTGCTGTCTCCCGTATCGTTTCACATCACTGCTTCCTAAAGCCGTGGAACTCGTCAATGTTGTCAAGTCGCTAGGCGGGGAGCTCCTTTCGGCATATGAAAAGGGCGATTCAGAATATCTTGCTGCCCTTCGTCAGACCCACGATCGTCAGATTTTGGACTTGACGCTCGAAATAAAGCAACTTTCATTCCGCGAGTCAGACTGGCAAGTTCAGGTCTTGGAGAAGCAGATGGAAGGGGCACAAACCCGTCTACGCTTCAACAATCTGCTGTTAAAGAATGGTTTAAACCCAGGCGAAACTGGTTATGTATCTGGTACAAACGTAGCATTAGGCTCTCGTGTCGGCGCCAATGTGATAGAAGGCGTTTCGCAAGGAATGGCAATGATACCGGATATAACATTGGGCGGAGCCGGCGTCGGAGGGTCGCCAGTGGAGATTAATTCGCTTCCGATCGGAACGAAGCTGGCCGGGGCATTCCAGACAGCGGCGCGCATTTTGAACACTGTTGGGGACATTTCGAGTACAGGGGCAAGTCTGTCCAACACTTCAGGAGGATGGCAGAGGCGATCGGATGAGTGGCAACACCAGGTGGACATCATCTCTCTGGAGATTCAGCAAATAAAACGTCAACAATTGGCGGCCGATCGACGTAGGGAGATTTCGTTGCGCGATTTGAACAATCATCAACAACAAATGGAACATTCCGCCGATATTCAAGATTTAATGCGTGATAAGTTCACTAAACAAGATTTGTACCTCTTCCTACAACAAGAGACCGCCACGTTATATCGACAGGTATACGACCTCGCCTTGCAGACGGCACGAGATGCGGAACAAGCGTTTCGACACGAGCGGAAGGATGTTGTCGTCGAGTTACCAGTATTCGCATGGGATGATTTACACCAGGGTTTGATGGCAGGTGAACGCCTAGATTTCGCGCTACGCTCGATGGAAAGACTGTATATGAAAACCAACTGCCGCGAGTACGAACTTACCAAGCATATTTCACTCAAACTTCAATTTCCTCTCGCTTTCTTGCAACTCAAGGCGCTGGGGTGGTGCGAAATTGAGATTCCTGAATGGATGTTCGACCTCGACTATCCGGGTCAGTATATGCGACGGATCAAGAACGTTTCAGTTACAATTCCTTGCGTTGTCGGGCCATATGTTGGAGTGCACTGTAGGTTGGAGTTATTGAGTAGTGGAATTAGAATGGACCCATCTCTATCTGGACCGCATGCCTGTTGTTGCAAAGACCAGTGTGGAGATCAAAAGGAAAGCCGATATGACGACTATCATCATCTCAGTCGGAATTTCATTGGCTCAGAAGCCATAGCCACATCGAGCGGGCAGAACGACGCCGGTTTATTCGAACTCAATTTCCGAGATGAGCGATTCGTTCCATTTGAGTTTTCTGGCGCGGTGAGTCGTTGGCGGATCGAAATTCCACCCCGAAACAATCAATTCGACCTCGAAACCCTCAGCGATTTTGTCATGCACCTTAACTATACGTCACGCGAAGGCGGGTCAATGTTACGTCGTGTTGCGGATGAGTGTGCTCAACGTCATCTCCCTGGCGGTGGAGTCCGATTTTTCGACGTTCGTCACGAATTCCCCGAGAATTGGAGATCGGTTTTTGTTCCTGGTAGGGGATTCGATAAGGGGAAACATACCAAAAAACATCACGACTTTCCCCTGCGGTTCACCAGGAGAATGTTCCCTTTTCTCACGGGTCGTCGCTCTGTCAATGTCACTTCTCTACACATCTTCATCGAAGTCGACAGAGATATCGACTTTGAAGAGCACATTACTGTGGGTTATCTGCTAGACGAACACGGGAGAAAAGACACGAAATGCCTTACCTGCGTTGCTGCCAGCGATATGCCCTGGTTCTATCACGGCGTACTCGAGTTGAACCTCGGTCCAGTCATCAGAGACGAGTTTCATACAGTTGGGCTTCTCCGATTTCCTCAATTCCTTGGTCGCGTTCGCCAAGTATATTTCTTGTGTCATTACAATGCACAGGAGGAGGATGGAGGTCTATGTAAGTGTGAGCATCACAGGTCTGAGGGTCATCGAGGAGTTTGTGGAAAGTGCGGCGGGAAATACTGATGACGATCGTTGAAACTCTCTGTAATATGCCTATACCACCAATAGTATCTAGTTTAGCTTCTATGGTTTCAATATCCTATCAAATAAATATGAATAAAATCGCACTGTTCGCTGGCAATAATGTAACCATTTTTCAAAATGATGAAGAAAACTCAAAAGCAATTTCTCGAGGACCCAAAACTCCGCCCCGAAGTCGAGAATAATTTGCTCGAATGTCCGACTCACTGCAAGGATGCAACGCTAGAAGTTTCAGAATTTGTCATTGTGAATCACTTCTTGATTCAGGATTGCCCCAATTGTCTTTATAAACCGCTAGTAGCCACCTAGTTCTTCACCTCTGTTTCGTAAAATCTACTTTGGTCCTTAGGATTAGGATATGCCAGCCAGTTATCCCGCGGTGTACTGATTTATCACCTCGCCCGAACATTAATGCAACCTAACTTAGGTCCAAAACCGCGACGAGGCGAGCACCTAATTAGGTTCCCAACTGTGGCTCGCCTCCGACGCCGGAGGCGAGCCACACAAGGTAGGGCCCCACCTTGCGTGACCCAGCTCCAGGCTAGCGCACCAGCTTCGGCTTGCACCTCCAGCTCCAGGCTAGCGCCACAGCTCCAGGCTAGCGGCTCCAGGTTCCAGAAGACTTTCTCCAGAGGATTAGTCGGACTTCCGGCTTTTGGCCAGTTCGTGCCTCAGTCATCTTATTTCCATAATAAGTTAACCTGTAAGGTACTCTTCAGATCAGCCCCAGCTGCCTGAGGCCTCCGCTATCGGAAGCCTTCGCATTCCTAATTAGACGAGGATACATCGCGATGCTATATCCCGTGCTCATCCCAGATGTCGATAACGGGCGCCCCATAATCTCTCGCCTTTGAATGTTCTCGCCCGGGAAACACTCCTTCGCCCTTCCACATCCTTCCACGTCTCAGACAAGCCCCCGAAGTTTTCATCTCTACCCTTCATGCCCCAGTAGGCGGTCGCCGCTGTCTGCTGGAGTGTTGATTAAAGCCCTTTCTTTCGCCGCTTGCGAGGGTTGCTTATTTTCGTGCTGTTAACGCGTAGTGTGAGTTTCGGTTGGAGGTGCTTGTTCGAGTGGAGGCATCTCCAGCCACGAAGGACGCATTAAGATGTACAAACAAGACGGAGAGGATCAGGTCAGATGCAGAGGATTCACAACGATTCGAGCGATTATTGTTGGGAGAATTGGGATCGCCTAATGGACACAGTGGTTGTACAACCTAAAATAGTCGTAGAGCCCACTGCTTCTCAAACGCTTCTCGTTTGGTTTCAGTGCCACTTATCAGATGAGTATTTGGAACTGGGGAAGTAGGTTTGGAAGGGCATCGTCGGCTGCAATTGACGGAACGGAATCGGTGCGGCTTTCGCGTTCATCTGGTGGGGGAAGGAGGCCTGGGGTCGAGTTTTGATGACCGACGATTTCCAGACAATGATAGGCATCCAGCTCGGAGTCTTCATCCGACAGCATCGCGGTGTGGCCTCGAAGCCGCAAGTATCTGGGGTACCCAAGTCAGAATTCGGTGAAATGAAAACTAACTTTCTTCAGCTGGAAGCACAAAGATTGGCACCTTAACGGAAGTCGGGAAGTGGAGGAAGGGGCCATAGCTGAGATTGTAGGAAGTAGAAACAATTTCATGATAATCCAAGGTCAGCGCAGGAGGGGAAAGTTGGCGGAAAATCCAGAGATAGGTGATGTATTTGTTGAATAAATGACTCCAGATGGATTGGCATGGAGCGGCCTTGAGTACCTTTTCGTGAGAAAGGGGCGGTGTTCCCAAAACCCGCTTGTTTGAGCCACCAGCAGCGGTTTGAGCCATTCAAGCGGTGGAGAATCCTTGTACAAGCGGTTCAAGCATGGAGATATCTATCAAATGGTTTGCAAGCAGTTTGCAAGCTGCTCAAGCCTTAGTTATTAAGTTACATTATATGGTAACTTGACGTCGCCAGATAGAATTCCTGCCTTCAGCTGGCATGAATTAATGCACTCAATAACTTATCTCGACAGACTCAGTATTGAGCCACTTCCTGGGAGCGGTAATAGTTTCCTTAGTGGTAAAGATTAGCGATTTCCACATTGTCCGACACATCCATACTACATAGTACTGTCCGACATATTAGATCACTGACCTGTCTGGATGCTGCTTCCAATCCCCAAGCGAGCTGAATCAAGGCTCAAACAAGCCGGTGGCGCAGAAAATCCTGGTTTGAGCCCGCTTACAAGCGTGTTGCTTGAGCTAGCCATACAAGCCAAACCGAATTGGGAACACTGGCGGGTGGGATGAGCCCTGATTAGAAACTGATGATCGGATTCGTCCCAGCAACATAGAAGACAGTATATTTCACCATGGCACAAACAATTGAGGACACAGTGTTCACAACGCACAATAAGGGTGTGCTTAGGGCTTTGGGGGCTTGCGAGTACGTGGAGTTTGTTACATGGAGGAAATGAAAGGTTTAGATATTCTCGATTCCAATGTCTTAAGTGCGAATCAGGGTCTCCAAGTAACGGACCTGTCTAGAAATCGTGGCAACATAGACAAGTCTCCTTTTTCCACATCAAAAACAATGGACATCGGCGCGCATGGGATTCAATCTAACAAACCTTGATTAGACTTTTCGGCATTTTGTTATGCCGAGATACAATAGGGGCGTGGCAGTTGACACGTGCCCCCGTGCAGTATCAAAATTGCGGCCATCCCTCCCGATATATTAAAATCGGAACAACCTAAATCGGTCCCGAGACGTTTTTCCTGAAATAGAACAATGCAATAACCTTTGCGGAGATACGAGAACACGAGAACACGCCTTGTGTTGGGACTGTCGGCGGCCGAGAAACGTATAAAGTCTCGCCCAAATCCCCGTTTGTCTATCTTTCATTCATAAATACCGAACGTACCGAACGTACCAAACACACCGAGAACGCGATGCAAACCGAGAAAGGCGACCACGGAGTTACATTGGCGAGCCCCAGCTACCTCATGTTCGCCGGCCCGTCCGACACCAAAGCCGTCGCAATCTTCGCAGCCGGTACCGGCACCAAGGAAATTCCGCTTTCCGGAACCACGTTCGTGCAAGTCAGCGGCATGCTCGTCGCAATTGACATCACTGGACCGGATGGCAGAAAGTCCCTCCAGCCCGAGATCGATCGCACGGTAGGCCCGTATGCCTGGGCTGTCCTTCAATTCCCTGCCACCGGGACAGGGTCGTTCGATTTGCGCATTTTGGTCAACGGCACCGAAGAGGTCGTTTTGTTCTCTGCTACGCCTGCGGGAAAGAAACCGCCAACCGAGGCACTCGTACCCTGTATTATGGACCACGGCGCGGTCTACAACGATCTTGGTGCCGGCTTGTTGAGTCTCTATTACGTTGTTCCTGGGAGCGATATTATTACAACCCCCAGTGCGCCGAGGGGTGAGTATACGGGCGGCGTTTTCAGCGGCGAGATTATCACCTTTATTACGACTCTTAACGGGAACGGAGCAAAGTGGAACCCTCCTCACGAAGTAAAGAATACGACTGGGTTACCTGTCATTGTTTTCGGGTCGATTAGTTTGGGGCCGAAGTTAGCTCTTGTCAGGAATTACGGACCTATGGATATTGTTCAGATGCGTCCAACACAATTTTAAAGTCATGAAAGAGGAGGTGAGGTTAGTGTTTAGTTGGGGATTTATAGTGAATTTTTAAGCAAAATTGTTCATCGTGATCCTCCATGGCCAGCGCAAGAGACAAAAGAGTAAATACAACTAGGTTTAGGATCACGTTGCGCACCCGACATAATCTGTACGAGTACTGCACCCATGCCGTGTTGGATCATCAATCGTTGACATGATCGACCCTGAGTGATCGAAGGTACTAGTATTTCCGCCACTCTCGTAAGTTGAAAATGTTCATGGATCCGCAGATAAGTAAAGGCATAGCACTTCAAAAGAGGCCAAGAAACTGTTCCCTTTGTCCTAAGGTCGCTAACGACACTACGCTGCTCTGTTAAAAGCTACGAAGCACGATCACTATCTTCCTCGTTGTCCTCACTGTCATCCATGTCATCGTCCCATTCGTCACTGCTTCCGAATCTTCATCATGATTCATCCTTCCTTCCTTGAATGTCGTCCCAGTACCCCTTCTCATTCCCCTTCAATAACTTCTCCCACTGCTCGAAACTCTGTGTCACATCGGGCACATCAATCTTCCCGAACGGATGACTACTAGTCTGACCAATCAATCTTCCATCAGGATGTATTCTAATCGAATGATGCAAATAAAGCCTGCAATTATCCGCTGTATCCAGCCCCAGGCAAGCCCACATGACGCCGTCGCGACCATAGTGAAGCTCGTGCCCCGGTTCCCAGTGCGAAACGTTGGAATAATCCTCCCCTGGCTACTTGCGTTTCCCATTTATGCGTGGGTATCGGATCAACGTGGTCCAGTGTTTGGGACGGTTGGTGGAGTCGAGGATTTGGTAAAATTTGCGCGCGATACGGGTATCGTGGACAGTCTGCTCCCTTTCAATTTGGTTGCGAAGTGCGTGCAGTTCTGCTTCCCTCGCGCGTTCGGATTGTCGGGCGGTCATCGTAAATAGGTCGAGGATGGGCGGTTTGACAAGTGGACTGATGTGCGGACGACGTGGAAGGTTCGCTGTTCGAGGACGCGTTTTAAATTATTTAGATAATTCGGGCCGTTGCCGGATCGGCCCAAGATTGTCTAAATAGACTATAAAGAGTATTACTATCTAATCTCTAGATAGATAGCAGTATACTAATCGTTGCCAACTGGATGCAGTTAGGACAATTTCCTGGACTCGCCCTATGACTGACGCAACCTTGGATCCCCGTGGCCATATTAGGGCAGTGAAAACGACCACTAGGTTAAGCCTCCAAAAATCCACTCGAGGTGGGTTGAACTTGGCGTCCCAATAATTAGTAATAGTCCACACTACAAACCGCATCAGCAGTCCCTGCGCCTGGGAAGTGATTTGACAATGCAACAACTAGATCATCTGTGGACCCGGACGGGTACCGGATTAATCCATCAATAATGGTTGGGTTGCAGTTGCAACTCCACACTTCGAGGGTTTATCCAAACGTCCCCGGAGCACGCTTTTATCCGTCTTAGGAGTTGGAGAGTGCTATCGCGTATCTTCTGGGTGCGACCACGGGGCGTGATGTGACGCAGGAGTTATGGAACAAAAATTTCAAAGGAAGTAACACTTCAGAGGACGTTTGTTGTAGCATTCAACACTATCAAGTTCCACGTCAGCAATCCAAAATTTCTAGCTCTCCTCTGCGATATGCTCCCTCCCGTTGACAAGCCTTTCATCCTCTTCCTTCTAGTCCTACTGATTCTGCCCAAATCCCAACGCAATACAAGCAGGATTCTTCGTAAGAATACAACACTGCTCACAAGTAATCAAAAGATTATTGCAAAAGGTCGGGTCAGCAAATTCTAAAGGTCAGAGTTGCTCGGGAAAGTAACATACGACAATTAGTACGGAATGACGCGACACATTGTTTTTGGCAGGCAGTTTTAACAAAGTCTGGAGAGGCCTGGGGGTCCGCAGTGGGGAGCGCGTAAATACCCGAAACAGTCGAGAGAATGACAAGTGCGGAAGTGAGTTTGGGGAATTGCATGCTTGTGGTTTGTGGTGCTTTGTTGTGCTTTGCGGTGGAAGATTGTTCGTGTTGGGTGTCAACGAGGGAGTCTGACCTCGACTTTATACTTGAGGTCCATCCTAGGAACAATGGCGCCGGTGAACACGACTCTAAACGGAAAGTCCATCGAGGAATAGCGCATTCTCTTGGTTACCACCCACAGATAATTATCCCCAGTTGGGGCAAATTTGCGTTAATCTAATCTTAGATCCGGTTCCGGCATCGTCTGGGCCGGGATGCCGCGGACCGTGCTTGTGGCTGTGCAGGCTCGATCGGCAATTAGAAGTTAGATTAAATTCGGCGCCCCTTCCATTTTGGGAATTTCTTGATCAAGGAATAGATATTGCGCGCCGTCTATGCCGCCACTTACCGCCGCTTGCGAAATTCTATCCGTGAACAGCCTGTAATATTCCCACCCCGGACCGATAAAATAAATCGCTTCGTCGCCAGTCATTCTCATCAAAAGCGTGAACGGGGATGAACCTGTTGAGTTAACGGAACGAGGGAAATGATCGCGGTCATAGGCATCTGGTGCGGCCGAATATCTTGTATTCAACTTCCTATAAGCCGAGATAACTTCTTCTGACCTGCTCGAAATATTGATTACAGATAGATGTCAATAATTATGTGAGGGACAGTGCCGAAAGCAGTTAGTTGCTAGGACCGCTTCACCCATTTGGAAACGAGGGGTCATACGTTTGGCGGGCCACCCCGTCCGTCCGGACATCATTAATGTACTTTATCCCATAGTATTGAAGCTACACTAACTCTGACATAACGATGCACAAAAGCCCCGAATAACGTACTTCCTAACGAATATCTGTCGCTTCCCTGACACCTGCCGCCGGGTTGTGGTTCCTGCCCCCTACAGGCGCACCACATTCTGGACAGCTAGTCTCTTGCATAGGCCTGCCGCATTCCCCAACGGTAAACTTCAATTAGTCAATCAAAGCCATGGATGCTTACCGGGTGGCCGTTTCCGCAATAATACCAACGAACAGCGCTCCCGAATTCTGCTTGCATAGCCTGGTAGATGGTGCTCCTTTCTTCTTGCGACACGGACTCATAAAAGGGACCCAGAGCACGCAACATTTCCTTCGCACGTGTAACTGCAGGCATATACTTGCCGCATGAAGGGAATTCCTGAAGATACGTTTCGCAAGTATCTAACATCTCCATCCCAACTTGGCGGAAGTGCTGAATTTTAGACTTGTCCTTGGATTTCAATGCCCGAGCTGCGATAGCCATGAGTTCAGCTTGAACAAGGAGTATCTCCACTGCGAGTGAACTACTATAGTGATGCTGGTCGCACTCCGCCTTACGTTTCGATAGTTTGGTCTGAAGACCGGTACATTCTTTGATCACATTACTGTATAACGGCGCCGCGTTGCCCGGGAATCCTGAAGCTGATAGGCGATCGACAAACTGAATCATCTCAGCGTTCTTTGACACTTGCAAGCGAGCGTCAAGGATATTGCCAAGAAGGCGATGTTTGACCTGAGGCTTAGGGACATCCAAAGGCCAAGCCACTGGGGAAACATCGTCAGCCTTCTGCTGCACCCGTGACTGCGCCGCAATAGACATCTGATAAACCTTCATATGAGGTTGCATTGATTCGTCCACTCCGTGCAAGTAGGCCCCTATCTCACGCTTGATCGGCTCGAATAATTTCATGCGGTCGACAATGATGGCGCTGTTTTTAGCGCTGAGCGGTCGGCTTTGCCTTGCATTTCTGACTGTTTGGAATTTCCCCAGAGATTCCTCTCGGCTGGTATCTAGTTCCAGTTTGTATTGATTGAAAGAGACGGCAATCGCCATATATTGTACCTGAGACTGATGGATGATATTCTTGAGCAAGTTGTCATTTAGTGACCCGGTTATATCTTTGTACTTGAGAGAGGGTGCTTCGACATATGGGACATTGGGCATGCTGCGAACTCATGCTGCCGTTCGGAATACACCTGGCGAACTCGCCGTTCTCATCCATAATGTACACCTTGTCAAGCTCCAGAGAGCTATCCATTGTGCTTTTCGTAAAGAAATGGCCACAAGGAAGCACGATAATAGGATCTACAATATGCGGCACGTGAACGGAGCCACCAAACCAACTTTTGAAATTACGCGTAAACCCATCACCACATTCAACCGCGATTTTCACAACAATGACGGATTCCCCAGCTGAGCGCAAATCGGGGGAGCATCTCTCTGATATCGACATTGCAAAAATACTTGCACTAGACAAAGTGTTAATTCCTCAACGAAAAATTGCGTCACTTGTGAAGTGCAGTCGGAAAGCTATTCAACACGCGCTCACGACCTACGTGTTCGAGACCTTCCGAGGGTGCAATCCGCGTCGCGAATACAAACGAAAGACCACCCAAAGGGAAGATCGGTACATTGAGCGTGCCTTGAAACAGAATGACGACCTTCCCCTTCGAGACATCACCAATATTATTGGCATGCCAATTTCTGAGCGGACAGTGAGACGTCGGCGATTGGAGGCGGGCCTCGGAAGTTATATTGCTGCTGAGAAACCGGCGTTACGGGCTAAGAATGTTGCTAAAAGGCTAGAGTGGGCATTGAAGTATAAGGATTGGACAGTACAGGATTGGAAACGCGTTATTTGGTCTGATGAATCAAGCATATGGATCGGGGTTAATCCATGTCGGCAATGGGTGATTCGTCCACCTGAGGAAAGGCTCAATCGGAAGTATGTTAAGAAGACTTTCAAGAGTGCACAAGTTAAAGTGATGGTTTGGGCATGTTTTACAGGTGAAAGATTGGGTCCATTGATTGTTTGTGAGGAGGGAGGAGTCAGTACAGATGAATATGAGGACATACTTTACGACGGTTTGTTCTCACTTATCGATGACCTTCTAGAATCACCAGAAGATCCCGATACCATTCGAGTCGCAGATGAAAACACCTTCCTCTTCATGCAAGACAACGCATCCTGTCACAAAGCTCATGATGTTATGGAATTCCTGACGGAGAACCATATTCCTATCATGAAATGGCCTCCGCAATCGCCAGACCTCAATCCCATCGAAAACCTCTGGTCGGACTTCAAAGCACGCTTTCATACACGGTTTATGGAGATGTTTAATCATCCATCGAAGAGTCTGGAAGCCAGATATCGATATGGCGAGGTTATGCAGGATGTTTGGTATAGTCAGGGGATTAGTTTAGTTGAATCACTCATAAACTCTATGCCACGGCGATGTCAGGCCGTGATTGATGCAAATGGGGGTTGGACAAAGTATTAATAGTTCTAGGAGGAGCATAGCGATGTAATGCATTGGAATACTATGTATTATTACGATTCAATTGTATATGGTGAAGATGTCGTCCATTTTCATCCTCCATCTCGATAGTTGATTTTGGTGATGGCTCCGTTCACGTGCCGCATACTGTATGTCCAGGTTGGTCTCTTCATAACTCGTGAGCTCCAAGAACTCCACAACTGTTTCTCGTAGGTTTGGTGTGCAACAGTGCTGGCAGAAGCCCTTGCCTGGACAAACCTCCCCGCAGATTGACGGACATTGATGACCACATTCGAGAAACTTGGCGCAACGTAGACTGCAAGGAAGGCGGTCGCATGGTGCTCCACACGGCATGTGGCAACGTCCGCGATGCTCGCAGGCCCAGGTGCATTGCTCTGCACAAGGGACACAGTGTTCACCACATTTCCCCGGGCACCGAGAATGAATACAACGGAGTTCGCAAGGATCCACAATCCTCAGTGTGGCACTTTCTGGTGCAGCGATGGGAACAGGTCGTGAAATCTTTGTCACAGAGTCGGCGACACAGCCCGTGGCGTCTCTGACCGTCGCCATCAATCGGGCATTCGTAGCACAGATTCACACAAATCGAATGCCTGCATGGTATCTCGCCTCCACAAACATTCCTGCATTTAAAGTCCTCGGAAGATTGCCAGCACTCCATTTCAACTGTGTGGCCACAGCGGGGCAGTGTTCGGGTGACGCGAGCCAGGCATTTTGGCTTCGACTTGGGAAGATCCTGAGCTTTCCAACACTCAAGTCTGGCAAGACTATGGCCGCATGGTAAGCCAACGTTTTTCATGATGACTTTGCAGTCTCCACAGGGGTCTGAGCATCGTTTTTGGCATGCGTGCCCACACTTAGGCCGTCCTCTCTCGCATGGTTTCCGGCAACCAGAAACTCGATGACGAAGTTCCGCGTGGTACTGAAACTCGGACGGATGACCACAATCGAGTCTTTCCCTACAGATTTCCGTACACCCTCCTTCCGGTGAAACGATCTCAAAGTCTTCGGGTTTGGACACCACGATCATCGTTTCCTGAAGTCTCGGACACTGGAGTCGAAGAGTTGGTCCGAGTTGATTGCGATCTTTCAAGATCTCAATAACCTCTTTCCACATTTTGACTGACGATGCGCAGTGTGCGTCGCCAATTATATACATTCCGTGCTGGGCACGACTGTATGTCAGAACACATTGGGGGAGCGCACCTGAGCAGGACATTGATCCTGTTGGAGGTCTTCAGAAACCCAACTTTTCCGTGCTCATTCGACCTTACCAGTGAAACAATGATTACCTTGGCTTCTTCCCCTTGAAAATTGTCCACCTGCACAGTGAGTTTCAATATATCATAACGAATACCGTTGCGATGCGTACACTTTGAGTCAGCTCCCTACGCTCAATGGAAGGAGGGGCGTTCCCGTCAACGTCCAATTCGTCAATTGTGTCTACCTCCCCCTGATCCTTTTCCGACAAATGAACAGAAAACGTATTTCGGAGTTCATTTCTCAGTTTTCGCAATTGCCCGACATAAGGAGTTATCACGGCCAATTCTCCGTCTTTATAGCAGCCTTGTTTACTTAGATGAGAGGTGATCTGTTTGACCATCTGGACCTCGTAATCGTTTGAATGGAACGTGCCTTTGATATCGAACTCCCCAACCCCGGCTTCACGGTGGGAGTGGTCTAGCCAGTACAAGTGGTGGTACATCCCTGGAACCGGAGGATAGCTTTGGACACTAGAGTGGTCTTCCAACTTGGGATACAATGGACGTCGAACGAGATCAGCGATATCAGGTC
>Ga0302325_10005807_pt1 | contig 27946 bp, 25 predicted proteins | sample Palsa_T0_2_FD_201948 | JGI IMG/M metagenome (GOLD analysis project Ga0302325, IMG submission 201948) | Peat permafrost microbial communities from Stordalen Mire near Abisko, Sweden - Palsa_T0_2 | ecosystem: Environmental > Terrestrial > Soil > Palsa > Peat permafrost | place: Sweden: Abisko... | reverse complement strand
TCGGCAGAGCCACCGCCAAGTCAATGGCACTAAACCTCGTCCTCGTCAACGTCATCGACGCCGTCGGCACCCAAATCTTCTGGGGCGGCAACCCCCGCGCCCCAATCGGAGGCTGACGATGGCGGCACGGGAGCCGGGCCAGCAGCCGGGCATAGGCGATCAGGACGAGTTCGAGTACCACACGGGGACGATCCGCCCCAGCAACGCCCCCGACGCGATCGAGTTCGTGGAGGTGCACAAGTCGTTCGGGCGAAACCACGTGCTGCGCGGGCTGAACATGGGTTTGCCGGATGGCAAGATCTCGATGATCATCGGTCCCTCCGGCACCGGCAAGTCGGTGTGCATTAAGCACATCGTCGGGCTCCTGTACCCGGACGAGGGCGACGTGATCGTGCAAGGCCGCTCGATCCCGAGCCTTTCCGACGACGACCTGTTCGCGCTGCGCCGGAAGTTCGGCGTGCTGTTCCAGGACGGCGCGCTGTTCGGCTCGCTGAACCTGTACGACAACGTCGCGTTCCCGCTGCGCCAGCACACCGAGAAGGGCGAGGAGGAGATCGCGGAGATCGTCAACCGGCGCATGCGCGAGGTCGGCCTCGGCGGAGAGGGCGCGAAGATGCCCAACGAGCTCTCCGGCGGGATGCGCAAGCGGGCGGGGTTCGCGCGTGCGCTCGTGCTCGACCCCGAAATCGTCCTGTTCGACGAGCCCGACTCGGGCCTCGACCCGGTGCGCACGGCGCTGCTGTGCGAGCTGATCAAGGAGATCCACTCCGAGCACGGTGGCTGCTACGTGGTGATCACGCACGACATCATGAGCGCGCGCCGCGTCGCCGAGCACATCTCCGTGCTGTGGAAGGGCCGCATCGTCGAATCCGGCCCAGCTGAGGAGCTGTTCGCGTCCGAAAACCCGTTCGTGCGTCAGTTCCTCTCGGGCGAAGCCGCCGGTCCTCTCGGCATGGAGTAGCGCGCGGCGTCTGCGCCTCGCAGGCGAGACCGGCCTTCGACTGTGAGCTCATCACAACTGCTGTCGGCGCTGGCGGGCGCCGGGACCCGCCGGCCGCGACTGGTGATCGCGATCGCGGCGGTGCTCGGGCTGGGCGCCGCCGGCCTGGCGCTGCGCCTGCGCCCGACGGCCGCGACGAACACGTTCGTGTCGAGCTCGAGCTCGGAGTATCGCGCGACCCAGCGCCTGTACCGGGGTTTCGGCGAAGAGCCGATCGTGGTGCTCGTCAAAGGCAACCTTCAGCAGCTCGTGCTGAGCTCGGACATCGAGCGGCTGGCGGGCCTAGAGGGCTGCCTGTCGGGCAACGTGCCCGCGGCCGCGCTCGCCGCCGAGGGTGGGACCGACGGGCCGTGCGGCGAGCTCGCCCGCGCGAAGACGGTGAAGGTGGTGTTCGGCCCGGGCACCTTCCTTAACGAGGCCGCCACGCAGATCGACGCGCAGCTGACCGCCGAGGGCAAGCGCGCCGAAGCTCAAGCCAAGCAGGCAGAAAGCACTGTCCTGCACGCAGCGCTAGCGCGGGGCGTGGCCCGCGCCCAGGCGCACAAGCTCGGGACGGAGGCGCGCAAGGTTACGCTCGCGGGCTTCCAGTCGAGCCTCGTCACGCAGGCGCTCGAATACGGGCTTAGCTCGCAGCCGAGCATCGAAGACGCCAACTTCGTCTCGAGCGTGGTGTTCGATTCGAGCAAGCCAGCCGGCACTCCCAAGTCGCGCTTCGCCTACCTATTCCCAAGTCGCGACGCGGCGCTCGTGTCGGTGCGGATGAAGGCCGGCCTCTCGGAATCGGCGCGCAACCGGACGATCGCGTTGATCCGCCGGGCGGTGAAGATGCCCCAGTGGCAGCTGACCCACGGGGAGACGTATCTGGTCACCGGCGAACCGGTGATCGTCTCGGATCTGACGAGCTCGATCAGCCACTCGATCGAGCTGCTGCTGATCGCCGTCGTGCTGGTGATGGCCGCGACGCTCGGCCTGGTGTTCTCGGGGCGGCCTCGACTGCTGCCGCTGGCGCTCGCGCTGCTCGCCGCCGCGCTCACGTTCGGGGCGCTGTCCGCAGTCGGCGCTTCGCTGACGATGGCCTCGATCGCCGTCCTGCCCGTGCTGGTGGGGCTGTCCGTCGATTACGCGATCCAGTTTCAGGCGCGCGCGGGTGAGGAGGTCGACGACGGCAACGGCGATCGCGACGCCGCGCCCGGTGGCCGGCCGGCCGATCCCCAGTCGATCGTGCGGCACGCGGCGGCGCTTGGCGGGCCCACAATCGCGGCCGCCGCCGCGGCCAGTGCGGCCGCGATGCTCGTGCTTCTGCTCTCGCCCGTGCCGATGGTCCGCGGCTTCGGAGTTCTGCTCGTGATCGGAGTGGCGATCGCGCTGCTGTGTGCGCTAACCGTCGGCGCCGCGGCGATCTCGCTGTCCTACGGCGTACCCGCCCGACCCGCCGATGCGCTGGTGGGGGCTCGCCTGGGCTCGGCGTGGCGGGGTGCGCGCGAGCTGCTCGCCGACAATCCGCTCACGCGCTCACTGACCCGCGCCGCGCTCGTCGGATCGGTGCGTCATCCGGGCAGGGTGCTGTGCGTGGGCTTGGCGCTGGCGGCGCTTGGCTGGGGTCTGGACACGCAGACCAAGGTGCAGACCGACATCACCAAGCTCGTTCCCCAGAGCCTGGGATCGCTGAAGAACCTGGACACGCTCGAGCGCGTCACCGGCGTGGGCGGCGAAATCGACCTAATGGTCGAAGGCAGGGACCTGCTCAAGCCGTCGACGATCGAATGGATGGTCTCTTACCAGAAGAAGGTGCTCGCTCGCTTCGGCTACAGCTCTGCGCACGGATGCGCCAAGGCGCGCCTGTGCCCGGCGTTCTCCCTACCCGACCTGTTCCAGCAGAAAGTCACCGGCTCCTCGACCAGCGCGAAGCTGACCCAGGGCGAGATCGACGGCCTGCTGAGCGTGATCCCCGCGTACTTCTCCAAGGACGTGATCACGCCCGACAGGCACGTGGCGACGCTCGCGTTCGGCATCCGGCTGATGGGACTCGATCAGCAGCAGCGGCTGATCGAACAGATGCGATCGAGCCTTCACCCGCCGGCCGGCGTCAGCGCGAGCCTCGTGGGCCTGCCGGTGCTCGCGGCGCAGTCGGGCTCGCAGGTGGCCGACCCATGGCGACGCCTGGAGACCCTGTTGGTCGGCCTGGCGGCGGTCGCGCTGGTGTTGCTGGTGGCCTTCCGCGGAGACCGCCGCCGCGCGCTCGTGCCGCTCGTGCCGATCGTGCTGGCGACCGGGTGGTCAGCGCTGATCCTGTTCGCGGTGCGGGTGCCGCTGAACCCGATGTCGGTCACGCTCGGCGCGCTGGTGATCGCGATCTCGACCGAGTTCAGCGTGCTGCTGTCCGAGCGTCACCGTCAGGAGCGGATCGCCGGCTACGACACGATCGAGGCGTTGCGTCGCAGCTACCGGCGCACGGGCGCGGCGGTCGCCGCCTCCGGGGTGACAGCGACCATGGGCTTTGGCGTGCTGGCGCTGTCAAACATCACAATGCTCCGCGATTTCGGCGTGGTCACGCTGATCGACCTGAGCGTCTCGCTCGCGGGTGTGCTCGTCGCGCTTCCGGCGACGCTGGTGATCGCCGAGCGCGCCTTCGAAGGCGGCGGGCGCGATCAGCGCGTTGGAGTCAAGCGCCGACGCATGCGCGAGGCGTGGGTCAGGTCGTGAGCAGGACCCCATACGCCCGCTACGTCGGCCTGCTCGGCCTGGTGGTGGCGGGCGCGCTGGTGATCGTCACGCTGCTGCACAACACCGGCGGCGTCGCCGGGATCCAGCCGGGCCACATGCTTGCGCCGTTCGCGGTGCCGCTTGCGCTGGGCAGCGTGGAAGGAGAAGCGAACGTCGCCACGCACGCCCATCAGGGCTCTGCCGGCAGCGTGCCAGCGTGCTCGGTGCGCAGGGCGCAGGTCCTCAACGTGTGCCAGCTCTACGAACGGGGGCCGGTCGTGCTGGCGCTGTTCGTCGACGGCGGCTCCTGTCCGACGATCCTCGGCGAGATGCAGGCGCTCGTCCACTCGTTCCCGAGCGTGCGCTTCGCGGCGGTCGCGATCGAGGGCAGTCGCCAGAAGCTGCGCCGGATGCTGCGCTCGCGCGGGATAACGCTGCCCGTGGGAATCGACAAAGACGGGGTGCTGGCGTCGCTGTACAAAGTGTTCAGCTGCCCGCAGGTGGACTTCGCCTACCCCGGCGGCGTCGTGCAGAGCAAAGCGCTGCTGGGCGAGCCTACACGGGCGAAGCTACGCGCGCGGGTTAGCGCGCTGGTCGCGGCCTCGCGCACACGCGGGTGGCGGGGGTCGACCGTGTGAGCGGCGGCGGGTCCTCCACGCCCGGCTGGCGTGCGCGCGAGATCGAGGAGGAGCTGCCGGGGCTGCGCCTGCTGATCGCGCAAGCGCAACACGCGCGCACGCAGTCGCTCACGGGCGGCTCGCCGCCGGAGATTCGCGAGCGCCTGCGCGATCTGTCCAACCGTCTTCGCGGAGCGCGCGCGGTGGGCATCCGCCGAGAGCCCGTGCCCGCCGCCTACCGCGTGTTCTTTCGCCACATCGGCCTCGATCCCGACGTCGTGCGCACGCCGATCGAGGCCGCGGTGATGGAGCGCATGCTGAGCGGCGGCTTCCTCACGGCCGGCCTACTCGAGGACGTCCTGCTGATCGCGCTCCTGGACACGTGCGTTCCCGTGTGGGCGCTCGACGCGGACGTCGTCGACGGGCAGCTGGGCATCCGCACGAGCGAGGAGGGCGAGCGGCTGGGAACAGGCGCAGGGGCGCCCGAGCTGCCGGCCGGGCGTCTGATCGTGGCCGACTCGTCGACGGCGCACGCGATCCTGTTCGGCGAGCTCGCGCCCGGGCATCAGCCCCGTGCGCGCACCCTCCGCCTGACGTTGTTCGCGGTGCAGGTGGCCGGCGTGCCGACGCTGTACGCCGAGGAGGCGCTGTGGACGTGCCGTGCGGCGCTCGAGCAGTCCTGAGGCCGGTGCGGCGCGCACATGCGCGCTGGTAGAATCCTCGAACTGCTGGAGAGGAGGCGGGTGTGACCCACTACGAGCAGCAAGTCATCGATCGAGAAGGCCAGGGCGAGGGGCCGATCGATGCTCGCGGTGACGCTCACGCGCGCGCCCGGCAGCACACGGCGGGCGCGCTCGGCGACAGGCACGCGCGCGAGCGCTCCGCCAGGGCGTCGCTGCGCGCGCAGATCGGGCGGCTCGAGCGCGAGCGCTCGGCGATCGTCGCCGAGCGCTTTCCCCACATCCCCGTGCGCGCCGCCATCCCCGGCGTGGCCGTGGGCGCTCCCACGCTGCTCGACCTCGGCCAGCTCGAGCGTGTGCGCGACCGGCTCGCCGCCGATGTGCAGGATCTGCACGCGCGCGTGGCCGCGCGCGTGCAGCACGAACGCCGCGCGCGCGAGCTGCTGGCGCAGATGAAGCTCGACCCGGGCCGATATCGGTTCGCGCGCCTGCCCGTCAAAGACCTCGGGCAGGGTGGATGCGGCGTGTGGGAAGTGCGTCCGCGGCTGGGCCTGATCGGCATGCTCGCCGGCTGGTGGCAGCTCAAGCTCTCGTCAGGCTGTCCGTTAGCCAGGGGGTCGCGCTCCACGCGCGACCCCGATTCACAGCGGTGAGCATCGCCGACAGCGTGCGGCGCTGACGCTCGGTCATCGATCCGATCGTCTTCTTCTCGGACATCGGGACTTGGGCGAGAAACTTGCGACAGCGGGTCTGTCCCCAGCGGCGCTGGCTCATCAGCAGGTCGGCGACCGCCATGCTCTCGGCCTCCCAAGGGCATTCGAGGATCACCTCCGCAACATGGATCTCGCCGATCGCCACGCGTCGCTTGAGATCGGCGCGGGCGAGACGAACCTTGTTGGCGCGCTCGAGGGCACGCATGTACTGTGGACCGGCAGGGGCGGCGGTCGCTGTCGCGTTCATAGGGCACTCTCCCCGTGGTCGCCGCGAGCCTTCGCGACGGTCACGTGCTTGCTGGATTTTTACGGTTACGCGCCTACAGAGCCGTGCGTGATCAGTCGCGAGCAATCGCGACCCTCCCAGCAAATCGCCCCCCCTCTCCCGACGGCTTGTGCTGGGTGACCCCCTTGACGGTCTTGCAGAGCGCACGTGGAAGCTACGCCAGCAACCGGTCCGCGGTCAACCACTCGGCGGGGCTTCGTACGCTAGAAGCGACCTTTTTCGATGTGCCCGGGACTTGTGAAGAAATGGACAAGATCAGTCGTGCTCGGGGCGGGGCAGCGGACCGTGCTGTGACTCGAACTCCAGCTTGACCCGCGCGAAAACCTCGAGCGCGCGATCGAGCGTGGCGGTGTCGTGCGTGGCCATCACGCTCGTGCGCAGCAGCGCCCCCCCCGGAGGCACGGCGGGGTGCAGCGCGCAGTTGGTGAACACGCCGCCGTCATACAGGGCGCGCCACAGAAGCGCCGCCTGCCAGTCGTCGCCCACGAGCACGGGAACGATCGGGGTCGTGATCACTTCGACCGCAGCGCCCGCGCCCGGACCTGTGCGCACGGCCTCACCGCTGAGCGTCAGGTAGCCGAGCGCGCGCAGGCCGTCCGCGAGGTAGCGTGCGCGTTCGAGCACCCTCGCCAGCAGCGCCGGTCCCTCGTCGGAGCGGACGATCCGCAGCGCGGCGAGCGCGGCGCCGAGCGCCGCCGGAACCGCGGAGGCGGTAAACAGGAACGGCCGCGAGGCGATGCGCAGGTACTCGACCACCTCGGCAGGCCCGGCGACGAATCCGCCGCAGGCGGCCAGCGACTTCGAGAAGGTGCCCATGCGCAGGTCGACGCGATCCTCGACGCCGAGCAGCTCGCTTGCGCCGGCGCCCCGCGCGCCCAGCACGCCTGCGCCATGCGCCTCGTCGACCATCAGCCGCGCGCCGTAGCGCGCGCACAGTTCGGTGATGTCGACTAGTGGAGCGACGTCGCCCTCCATCGAGAACACGCCGTCGACCACCACCAGTACGCCGCCGCCGTCTGTCTGCGCGCGCGAGAGCGCGCGCTCGAGCCGGTCGAGGCGGTTGTGGCGGAAGGGGCGCATCTTCGCCTTGGAGATCAACGCGCCGTCGAGGATCGACGCGTGGTCGGCGGAGTCGACGATCACCGTGTCGCTCGGTCCCAGCAGCGTGCCGAGCGTGCCCACGTTCGCCTGGTGGCCGGTGGTGAAAACGATCGCGTCGTCCGTGCCCATCCACTCCGCCAGCTCGCGCTCGAGCTCCAGATGCAGGGGCGTTGTGCCGTTGAGCAAGCGCGAGCCCGTCAGCCCGGTGCCGTAGCGGTGTAGGGCGTCCTCGGCGCCCTTCATCACGCGCTCGTCGGCGGTCAGCCCTAGGTAATTATTCGATGCGAGCATGATCCGCGGGGCGCCCTCCATCTCGACCACCGGCATCGCCGGCGACTCCACCGTGCGGAAGTACGGCATCAGGTCGGCCTCCCGCGCGGCGCGCAGCAGCTCCTCGCGCTCGTGGCCGCGAACCTTGGCGAAGACGTCTATCGAAGTGGGCATATAGGGTGCGCGCGATGTCGGTCGAAATCAGCTCGGTCACCGGCGGAAGGGACCTGAAAGCGTTCGTCGAGGTTCCCTTTCGCCTGCATGCTAACCACCCGCTGTGGGTCCCACCGTTGAAGCTCGAGCGACGCCTGTTCCTGAACCGGCGCATGAACGCGTTCTTCACGCACGGTCAGGCGGAGTACTTCCTGGCGCGACGGGACGGGCGCGCGGTGGGCCGCATCAGCGCCCAGGTCAACGACGCGTTCAACGATCACCAGAACAAGAACTGGGGTTGGTTCGGGTTCCTCGAGTTCGAGGACGATCAGGAGGTACTCGATGCCCTGCTGGGCGCGGCCGAGGGTTGGCTGCGGGAGCGTGGCAAGGAGCGCATGGTGGGCCCGGCGAGCTTCACGATGAACGACGAGAGCGGCATCCTGATCGAGGGCTACGAGCTGCGTCCGATGATCGCGCAGCCGTGGAACCCGCGCTACTACCCCGAGCGTCTCGAGCAGGCGGGGATGACCAAGGCGATGGACCTGCTGATGTGGAACCTCGAGGTCGCCGACCGCGAGAAGGTGCTGCCGGTGATCTTCGAGCTGGCGGAGAAGGTGCAGTCCGAGCACGGCATCCGCGTGCGTCCGATGCGCCGATGGCAGCTTCGCAAGGATCTGGATTCGTTCGCCGAGGTCTACAACTCGGCGTGGTCGAAGAACTGGGACTTCGTGCCGTACTCGAAGAAGGATCTCGACGCGCTCGCCCAGGAGCTGCATCTGGTGTTCGACAAGCACTGGTTCTTCATCGCCGAGAAAGAGGACACCGGCGAGGTCGTGGGCATGGCCATGACAATTCCCGACCCCAACCAGGTGCTCGAGAAGATGCGCGGTCGCCTGCTGCCGCTCGGCTGGTGGTACTTCCTCAACAAATCCCGCATCATCGACCGCGTGCGCGTCGGGTGGCTGGGCGTCAGGCCCGAGTACCAGCACACCGGCGTGGCGGCCAAGCTGTACGTCGAACACTTCAACGCCGCCGCCGTGCGCCGCCAGAAGGGCGGGGAGATGGGTTGGATCCTCGAGACGAACACGGCGATGAACCGGGGCATGGAGGCGATGGGCGGGCGCATCGTGAAGCGCTACCGCGTGTATGAGCGCGTCCTGTAGACCTGTCTGAGCGCGGGCTGTGGACGCGGTCTGAGGCGCCCTCTACACTTGCGCTCGTGAGCGAGTCGCCGCAGCCGACCTCGCCGCTCGGCGCGCGGGCTGGTGAGGAGGAGCAGATCGACACGCTGCCCGTGCTGGCGGGCGAGCCGCGGATGGTGCGCGCGCCTCCCCTCGCCGGCGCTCTGCCCGGCGAGCGCCGTCCGGCGATGCCTGCGGTGCAGGCGGCCGCCGTGGCGGCGGGCGGGTTCGTCGCCGGCGCCGCAGTGGTGGGGCTCGTCCATCGTCGCCACCTGCGCTCGGCGAAGCTGGTCAAGCGCGGACGCTTCGGCCGCGGCGTCGGTCCGGGCGCCGGGCGCAAGGCGGGCAGGGTCGTCGAGCTGGTCGAGATCGTCGGCAGCCGCTCGCTGCTGGTGGACGTGCACCTGCTCGGCGGCTCGGGCGAGCGCTGAGGCGGGCACGCTGAGCCACCGCGTCGAGCTGCGCGAGGAGGTCACGCCGCCCGGGGGGCCGGGATCGTTCGTGCTGCCGCGCCGGACCGGGGGCGACGGGCTGATGCGCCGCCGCGGCGGCGTGCTCGAGCGGCTGCTGCACCACGAGGACGTGCCGGTCGTCGTCAGAGTCGCGCAGACCTCGCCCGACACGGTGCTGTTCGGCGCTCGCGCTCACAGTCGCGCGGCGGCCGTCTACGGCATCCACCGGATGCGCTTCGCGTTGGGGGTCGACGAGGACCTGCGCGGCTTTCTGCGCCGGTTCGCGCGCGATCCCGTGATCGGCCCGTCGCTGCGGCGGCGGCCGTGGCTGCGAGTGGGCCGCCGGCCCGAGCCCTTCGAGGCGCTCGTGTGGGCGATCTGCGAGCAGCTGATCGAGTACGAGCGCGCGGCCGCGATCGAGCGCGGCATCGTGGCCGCGCTGGGTCGCCGCGGCGCGGACTGGCGGGGAGCGCAGGGCGGCCTGCGCGATCTGCCGGCGGCGTCGGTGCTCGCCGGCACCGCCCCGGCGCTGCTGCAGTCCTTCGATCTCGCTGGCTGCCGCGCGCTTGCGCTCGTGCGAGCCGCACGCGAGATCGCGCGCGGTCGCGTCGACCTGCACAGCGCCGACCACGAGCGTGCGTGGCGCAGGTTGCGTGCGATCCCGAGCATCGGCTCGTGGACGGTGGAGATGCTCGCGCTGCGCGGCCAGGGTCGCCATGATCAGGTTCCCGCGGGCGACCTCGGGCTGCTCAAGCGTGTCGGCAGGCTGCTCAGCGGCGGCGACCCGCGTGCGCGCGCACTGGAGCCGCAGGTCCGTGAGCTGTTCGCTCCCTACGGCGAGTGGGCGGGCCTGGCCGCGACGCATCTGCTCGCGCTCTGAGGCGGTACGCGAAAGGCGCGAGCCGGACACCACAATGGCGCCCGGCTCGCTACTGACGAGACGAAAGCGGGAATCTGGATCGGCGCGCCGTGCGTAGCTCACGCATGGATCCAGCGTCACGCACATCCATGATTGCGCGTACGCTGCGCTTTCGACAAGAGGAAAGTCCACTCTTTGAGCTTGGAGCGGCTATGCGCCGGTCCGACCGCAGACGGTCGGCGGCGCGCCGCGCCCGCAGCACCGCCATTGTCGGTGTAGCAAGCGGGCCCATGCTCCCCAGCACCCGTCGCGCGACGAGCGCCGCGTCGGGCGCGGATGCCGTTGGCGCGGAAAGGTAGAGGCTCGTCATGGCCGCGACGATCAGCGCATGCCGCGTGCCGTCGGGCAGCCTGTCGGCGGCGTGCACGGCGCGCGCCGCGATCCACTCCAGGCGATGTGCCGCTTCTGCGGAGGAGGAGTAGTTGTCGATCAGGTTGTGATCGCCGTGCTCGACGTCCTGGGCACGGTCGATCAGGCTGTCCAACAGGACGTGCAACGCGCTGATCCAGGGGAAGTACGCCTCGTGGGTCGCGGTTGTCTCGGCGGCGCTCAGTCCCGGTTTCGCGGCGGCGGCGATCAGCGCGAAGACGGTCATCGAGGACGCGCCGCCGGCCGCTGCCTCCCACCAGCGCAGCCCGCTGCCCGCCGGGGTCACGCTGGCGCCCCACCGGGCGAGGGCGCGGGGCCGATCGCCCCGTTCGTGATTGAGGCTTTGGTAGGCGACTATGCTGCCGGCGGCGCGCTGCGCCGGCTGCGCGACCACCGCGTAGGAAGGTAGCGCGGCGAGCGCGTCTCGGCACGCATCGACCAGATTCCTGATGTAGCCGTCGTCCTGGCATGTGGAGTGATACCGGTAGTAGTCGGGGTGCCCGGTCCCCGGATCCAGCGCGCTGAGTAGCGCCAGGTGCAACTGATGGCCGTTGGCGATCGGATCGGAGCTCGGCTGCTCGGCGAGCGTGTCGACGTAGTCGTAGGTCGCCTGGAAGGCGATCACCGCGCGCACGACGCGCGCACGATATGCCCGCGGGACGAGCACGGCGTAGGCCGCTGCGCCCTCGAGGTTGCCGCGCTCCACCCGCTGGGTGACCAGCGCTAGGCGGCGGAGCACCGGATCGTGTATCTGGCTGGCTCGCGCGCGCCAGTGGCGCAGCTCGCGGGCGATATGGGGGAAGACCGAAAGCCAATACCTGCTGGCGGTGTCCGCGAACACCCTTGCCAGCCCGGGTGAACGTCGGATGTGCGCAAGCACACGAACAGTTTCGTCTGTCAGAGTGCCGATACATAGTCACTCCTGAAGGCTTGTGCGCGCCGGCGCGCGCGCCGCGGCGAGCCCGGGAAGCGCGATTACGGCGAGCGCGATCACGGCGAGCAGCGCGAACGTGAGCGCCACGCGCTCGGTCCCCAGCGCGAACGGCGCCGGAAAGCCCGTCTTCAGCCGCAGCCAGCGGCTGGCGAGCGCGTGGCCGCACACGCCGGCGACGGCGCCGACCGCGCAGCCGGCTCCCAGCACGATCGCGCTCTCCAGCAGCAGCGCCCGCCACAGCTGGCCGGTGTCGTAGCCCTGGATCTTCAGCGACGCCAGCCGCGGTCGTCGTTGCCAGATGCTCGCGCTGAGTGCGGCCGCCACCGCGAGCGCGGCGGCGACCAGTAGCAGCGTCGAGATCTCGCCCAACGCGCTCAGACCCTGGCGTGCGTTCGCGTCGTACTGGCGCTCGCGCTCGTTGAGCGTCTGGATGCCCAACCCGGGCCGGGATCCCAGCGCCCGCATGACGGCTCGCCGGCCCGCCGGCTGGCTGACGCCTGGCTTCAGGTTGACCTCGAGCGCGGAGGGTTCCAGCGTCTGCCAGTAGCGGCGGTAGTCGGCGGTGTCGAGGATGATCGCCCCCGGCGACCAGCCGAGGTCGGTCGTGACCGCGGCGACGCGCAGGCGCGCCTGTCCGGACGGCGTCGGAAGCGTGAACGGCCGACCGACGGCGAGGCCGTGTTCGTCGGCGAAGGCGCCCGAGATCGTCGCCCAGCCGCCTTCGCGCAGCAGTCGCGTGGCGCGCGCCAGATTTCCCTGCAACAGCTGACTGGCGGGGATCAGCGTGCTGTCGGCGGCGGGCCTTGCGATGATCCACAGGCGCCGCCGGCCGACATCCAGGTATCCGCCCTGATAGGCACGCACGGATGCGACCGCGGGAGAGCGTACGATCGCCGTGACGGCGCCGTTGGCGCGGAAGGCGTTGGTCGCAAGATCGTTGCTGCCGGTCGTCACCCAGACGTCCGCCGTGCCGAGGTATTCGCTGAAGCTCGAGTCCAGGCCGCGAATCAGGTCGGCGCGCGCTCCCCCGATGGCGACGCTGCCGTACACCGCCAGCCCGGCGATGCCGGCGAGCGCCACCGACCGTGTCGTGATCGCGCGAAGTTCGGACACGACGACGATCAGCGAACTGCTGCGTACACGTTCGCCACCCCATTCCAGGATGTGGGCCACGCCGGCGAACAGGCTGGGGATCAGCATCAGGAGCGCCAGCGCCAGCGCCATACCGCCGATGATCGTCAAGCTGGAGGCGACCAGCACGAGCACCGCCACCGCGACGATCAACAACGCGCCGGCACTCGCCAGACGCAGTGCGGCCGTGCGCGACAGTACCTCGCTCCCGCCACCGCGATCGCGCAAGATCGCGTCGGTTGGTCGGCTGGGACGTAGATCGAGGGCCGGCGACAGCGACGCGATCGTGGTCGCGAGCACGCCGCAGCCGACGGCTATCAGGATCGTGCTGATGTGCAGGGTCTCGCGGTTGCCGATCGGGAAGGCGGTCGTCAGGTAGGTGGGTATCTGGTGCAGGAAGGCGTGCGAGAGGATGTCGCCGAGCACGACGCCCGCAGCCGAGGCGCCAACGCCGAGGACGGCTGCTTGAAAGACCAGCAGCACGACGATCTGGCGCCAGTCATAGCCCTGCATGCGCAGGTTCGCGACGAAGCGTCGTCGCTCGGGCACGGTCAGCAGCATCGCGTTGAGCGCCAGCAGGAAGCCGACCATCACGCTGATCGCGGCGAACAGCTCTGTCGACTGGTCGTTCGGCTCGACTGCCTGCTCGAGCAGGCGCAGTTCGTGATTGGCGGCCAATACGTTCAGGTGTCCGCCGGCGAGCCCGCGCAGCCCACTCGCCACGAGGCGATCATCGCCGCGCCTGGGCTCGACCAGAACCTGCGTGACAAGACCTCGCATCCCGGTCAGCGCTTGAGCGCTCGCCAGCGGCGTGACGGCGATGGGGCTCGACGCCAGCACCCCGAAGGGTGAGCTTTTCAGCACGGCGCCGACCTTGATCGTGTGGGCGCTGCCGCGGGCGAGGACAGTCACGCGCGCCCCCGGTTCGGCGCCGATCGCACCGGCGACGCTGGCCGGCAGCAGCAGTTCGCCGGCGAAGCGGAATCCGGAGGCAAGCCCGAGGTTGCGTGTGCCAAAGCCGCCAAGCTTCACGGCCGCGGCGGTCACGCCGATCAGCTGCACCGAGTCGCGGCCGTGCGGTCCCACCACCGCGATGTTCACGCGCAGCACCGGTGCCGCCACGCGCACGCCGGGCAGGCGCGCGCTGGCACTCGCGAGGTGTTCGTCGAATCCCTCCTGCGAGCGCGCGGCCAGCTGGAGCCGGGCGGCGCCGACGAGCTGATGGACGAGTTCTTCGGCTGAGCCCGTGAGGCTGGCATTTGCGACGAGCACGCCGAGGACCAGGGCGACGCCGACCGCGATGCCGCTGGCGGCCAGCAGCTCCTGGACTGCGTGGGAGCGCAACCTCACCCGGTACAGATGCGCGAGCATGCCCAGCCGGACGCCCGCGACCGACGGGTTGAAGGGGCTGGTCACGAGGACGCTGCAGCCAGCTCCGGGTCCATCCCGTCGGCCAGGTGACCGTCGCGGAGCGTGTGCACGCGGTCGACGAAGTGGATCGCGTCGAGATCGTGCGTGACCAGCAGCGCCGGGATGTCTCGTTCATGGCAGATGTCGCGCAGGAGCGCGATTATCTCGCGACTGCGCCTGGAGTCGAGGTTGCCGGTCGGCTCGTCCGCCAGCAGCAGCCGCGGCTCGTTGGCGAGTGCGCGGGCGATCGCGATCCGCTGGCGCTCGCCCATCGACAGCTGCTCGGGCGTGTGCTCGGCGCGGGCGCCGAGACCGACCCGCTCCAGCCACGGCAGCGCCCGGCGCCGGCCCTCGCGCAGGGTGCAGCCGCTGCCGGTCAGCTTGATCGTGGCGTTGTCGAGCGCCGAGGTGTGCGGCATCAGGTGAAAGGCCTGGAAGATGAAGCCCACATCCCTGCGACGGTACAGCGCGCTGTCGCGCTCGGAGAGGTCCTCCAGCTTCCGGCCGTCGAAGTGGATGCTGCCGCTGTCGGGGACACTCAGCGCCGCCGCCAGCAGCAGCAGCGTCGTCTTGCCCGAGCCGCTCGGTCCGTACAGCGCGACGAACTCGCCGCTGGAGACCTTCAGCGAGACTCCGTCCACCGCCTTGACGGTCTCGACGCCGCTCGAATAATGCTTGACGACCTCGCGCAGCTCCAGCGTGCTCACTGTCCGAATCGCTCCGCCCCGCCGAGCCTGCGGCCGGGCAGCCGCACCACCGTACTGCGCTCCTCGCTGGAGAGCAGCTCGCCATCGGCGATCGACATCAGCACGCCGACTCCCTGCAGGGCGGCCATTTCTTCGGAGGCCAGCAGCAGCGTCATGTTGCTCTCGCGCGCCTGCTCGCGCAGCAGCGCGTAGAACGTGTCGCGATCGCCGAGGTTGGCCATCAACGCCGGTTCGTCGAGCACGAGCAGTCGCGGCTTGCGCGCGAGCGCTCGCGCAAGCATCACGCGGGCGCGCTCGGTCAGCGACAGCGAGCTCGTCAGCTCCTCGGCGTCGGCGGCCCCCACGCCCACCTGTTCGAGCACGCGCAGGGCGCGATGCTTGGCTTCGCGCATCGTCACGCCCTCGCTGCCCAGCGAGGTGGCCACGTGCTCGCCGACGCGCTCGCCCGGGTTCGCGCGCCAATCGGCGGCGGACACGAACGCGATCTCTCCACGCAGCAGCCGTCCGCGCTCGCTGCTGGTCATCTGTGCGATGTCCTGGCCCTGGAAGCTGACGGTGCCGGCGTCGGGCAGCGCGATCCCCGCAGCCAGCCGCAGCAGCGTCGACTTCCCCGAGCGCCGCTTGCCGTACACGCCGACCGACACGCCGGCGTCGATCTCCGCCGAGACGCAATCGAGCACGGTGATCTCGCGATTACCGTCGGGGTAGCACTTGCTGACGTTCTGAAAGGAGAGCAGCGGCGTCATCGCGGCGGCGGCGACGCTATTGGCCGCGTTCCAGGAACTCGTTGATCCTTCGCTTGGTTCGCGTCGCCCAGTCGATCTCGGTCTGCAACTGCGCGTATACAGCGTCGCGCGTGCAGTCCATGCACAGCGCGCTCCATGAGCGCGCGCGGCCATCGGTGGGAGAGACCAGGTGGGCGAGCACGAGGCACTCGCGCTCGTAGGCTTTGAGCGCGACGATCAGCCGTCGAGCGTCCTGCGGGCGCGCGACCGACAGCTTCGCCTGGAGCGCCAGACGCACGGGCTCGCGCGGCAGCAGCGTCTCCATCCACAGCGTCAGCGCTTCCGGCGTCTCCTCCGTCGGGTAGTAGACGAGATGCATGCGCCGGTGGTTGTTGCGCTTGGGCTCGTCGCGGGAGACCACCAGCCCGGTTTTCTCGAGCTGCTCCAGCAGCCTGTACACGTCGTTGGTGTCAACCCGCCAGGTCTCGCCGAGGCGCGAGGCAAGACGGTTGGCGAGATCCCCACCGTGACCGGGACGCTCGAGCAGCAGGCCGAGCAGCGCCCCGCGCAGCGGCGTCGAGGGGCCCCGCATCCATCTCGTCTTCTCTGGGCTAGCGCTCGCCATCGCTCCTCGTCTCGACCGAATTGGCCGACTGGACAATATACTACCGCGGCGACCGCTTGTCGAATTGTTCCGACATCCTGTCCAATACGTTTCCAGCGAGCGCGCGGCCGGGCCCTGTCGATCACGGGCTGCTACGGCACCACCACCGCCGCCCCCGTGAAACGCCCCGCGCGCAGATCCTCGAGTGCCTCGTTGGCGTCCTCGAGCGCGTATCTGGTGACGTGCATCTTCACGCCCGCACGCGGCGCGAGCGCCAGCAGCTGGTGCCCGTCGCGGCGTGTGAGGTTGGCGACCGAGCGTACGCTGCGCTCCTGCCACAGGATGCTGTAGGGGAAGGAGGGGATATCGCTCATGTGGATGCCGGCGCACACGACCGTCCCTCCGGGTGCGAGCGCGCGCAGCGCGAGCGGTATGAGCTCTCCGGCGGGAGCGAACACAATCGCCGCATCGAGCGCTTCCGGCGGCGAGTCCTCCGAGGCGCCCGCCCAATCGGCGCCGATCTCCAGCGCGAACGACTGCGTCGCCTCGTCACCCGCGCGGGTGAACGCGAACACGCGCCGCTGTTGCCAGCGGCAGATCTGGGCGAGAATGTGGGCCGACGCGCCGAATCCGTACAGGCCGATACGGGATGCTCCGTCGCACATCCGCAGCGCGCGGTAGCCGATCAGGCCCGCGCACAGCAGCGGCGCCGCCTGCTCGCTGGAATAGCCGTCGGGGATCGGGAAGCAGTAGCGCGCGTCGGCCACCGCGTACTGCGCCATGCCGCCGTCGATGTCGCGTCCGGTGAAGCGCGCGTTCGGGCACAGGTTCTCGCGCCCGCTCCTGCAGTACGAGCACTCGCCGCACGTCCAGCCGAGCCACGGAACGCCGACGCGCCCGCCGGAGCCGACCCCTGGTAGGCCGCTCAGCTCGTTGCCGTCCGCCGTCACGGGCTCGCCCGCCGCCTCGACCGTGGCGACGATCTGGTGTCCGAGGATACGCGGCGGGCTGGGCACGTCCACCTCGCCGTCCAGCAGGTGTAGGTCGGTGCGGCACACGCCGCATGCCTGCACGCGCAGCAGCAACTGACCGGCGCCCGGTCGGGGGATCGGGCGCTCGACCGCGCGCAGCGGACGGCCGATCTGCTCGAACTCCATCGCTCTCATCGTCGACGGTGTCGCTTGCGCCATAGTTAGCCCAGTGAACCACGACCGCGCGCGCAGCACATGACCGCCGCGCTGTACTTCAGCCACCCGGCCTGCCTGGAACACGATCCGCGCATACACTCGCCGGCGCACCCGGACACGCCGGAGCGCCTGGTCGCGCTGGAGAGCGCGCTCGCGCAGCGCGACTGGATGGGATGGGAGCGGCGCGAGGCACCGGCCGCCGACGAGGGCGAGCTCGAGCTCGCTCACTCCGCGCACCACATACGCTCGATTTCGGAGCTGTGCAGCCTCGGCGGTGGGTCGATCGACGCCGACACGTTCGTCGGCGAGTCCTCGTTTCGCGCCGCGCTTCACGCGGCGGGCGGCGCCAGCGCGATGACGCGGTCGCTCGTGGCCGGCGAGGCGACGGTCGGCTTCTGCGGCGTACGGCCCTCGGGCCACCACGCAGAAGCGGAACGGGCGATGGGCTTCTGCCTGTTCAACAACGTCGCCGTCGCCGCAGCCGTCGCGATCGCCGAACTCGGCGTGCGCCGCGTGCTGGTCCTCGACTGGGACGTGCATCACGGCAACGGCACGGCCGAGATCTTCCGCCGGCGTGCCGACATCCTGTTCGCGAGCATCCACCAGATTCCGCTGTACCCCGGCACGGGTCCGCTGGAGGACGCGGGTTCGGGCGCGGGGGAGGGCTACACGATCAACCTCCCGGTCTCACCCGGGTCGCGGGAGCCCGAATGGCTGGCGCTGATCGAGCAGGTGGTGCTGCCGGCCGCGGTCGCGTTCGAGCCGGAGCTCGTGCTGGTCTCCGCCGGGTTCGACGCCCACGAGCAGGATCCGCTGGCCGACTGCCGGCTGAGCACGGGATCATTCGTGGAGATGGCCGCGCGCGTGCGCGAGCTGGCGCGCACCGCCGGAATCCCGCTCGGCGTGGTGCTCGAGGGTGGCTACAACCGCGGCGTGCTGGCCGAGTGTGTGTGCGCCATCCTGCCGGTGTTGGCGGGGGAGACGCAGGCGTCCCTGCCCGCGCAGGCGCCGGCGCAGGCCGGATCGCTGGTTGCGCGTGCCGTCGAGCAGGTTGGGCGCTATTGGCCGCTTTGAGCCGCGGTCAGATCCCCTGGCCGGGCAGGTACTCGTTGGTGAAAGGAGGGAGCCCGGTGTTGGGGTTGTGCTTGAGCAGGTCGTGCGTGTACATCCAGCTTCCGAACGTGGCCCACGCCGAGGGTTCCTGCCAGCCGAACGGGTCACTCGAATCGGCCGGCAGCGCGGCGGGCAGCGTCTGCTTGATCGATTCCAGCTGCAGCTTCGCTTCGAGCGACGGGTTCGCCTTCACCACCAGTGTCGCCGCCGCCGCCGGATCGGCGCGGACCTCGCTCTCGCCGCGCGTGAGCGCCTGCAGGAACGCCCGCAGGTCCTGGCCGCGAGTGTGCGCCTCGTCTTCGCGCACCACCAGCACGAGCTCGTCGTACTGCGGAACGCCCGCCTGGTTGACGGGGATCGTAACCGGATGCTTGTGCATCAGCGTCAGCTGAATCGCCTCGTAGTTCCAGTAGCCGCCGAGCGTCGCCGCCACCTTCCCCGAGAGCATCGCCGGCACGAGGTCGAAGCCGACGTTCACTTCCTTGACGCTCGCCGGCTTCACGCCGGCGTTCTGCAGGGCCGTGCGCAGCTCGGCGGCCTGGTAGGGGATTCCGGCGGTGCCGACGGTCTTGCCGGCGAGATCCGCCACCGTGCTCACGTGCGCTCCCGGCAGGGCGATGATCGATGTCAGCGGGCGTTGCACGAGCGCGGCGATCGACACCAGCTTCAGGCCCTGATCGCGCGCGAGCATGAGCTCGGGCTCGTACGAGATCGCCATGTCCACCTTGCCCGCGGCGAGCAGCTTCAGCGGTTCCGCCGTTTCGGAAGGGATCACAGGCTTCACGTCCAGGCCGACCGCGCGGAAGTCGCCGTGGGCGATCGCCGAATACAGCGCCGCGTGGTCGGCGTTGGGGAACCAGTCGAGCATCACCGTGAAACTCTTGGTCTTCGCAGCCGAGACCACGTCCTGCTTGGCGCCGCAAGCCGACAGGGTCATGGCGAGCGAGAGCGCCAGCAGTGTCGATGTGGCCACGCGGCGGACGGCAAACGGAGCGTTCAACGGGTGTCTCCTCTGATTGGCTTGGCCCACGGTGTCAGGCGGCGCTCGGCCAGGGCGAGCGCGTGGAAGCAGGCGATCGCGAACACGAACAGCACCGCCGTCGCCGCATACGCGCGCGGTGTCTGAAAGCCGCCGGCGTCGGTGACGATCTCTCTGCCCAACCCCGAGTAGGCCTGGGTGCTCGGCGTGCTGGTCTCGGCGATGAAGGCGCCGATCACGCCCACCGCCAGCGCGATCCGTGCGCCGCTGAGCGCCGCCGGCAGCGCGGCCGGCAGCTCGGCGAAGCGGAACGTCTGCCAGCGGGAGGCGTCGAGCGTGCGCAGCAGCTTTGGCTGCTCGGAGTCGACGCTCGCCAGGCCGTCGACGGTCGTGACGAGGACCGGGAAGAAGCAGATCAGCGCGATCACCACCAGCTTGGGGAACAGCCCGAATCCCCACCAGAACACCAGCAGCACGCCGATCACGGGGATCGGCACCGCCTGCGAGCCGACCGCGAGCGGGTACACCGCGCGGCGCATCAATGGCGACAGGTGGGTGGCGACCGCCAACGCGAAGCCGCACAGCAGCGCCAGCGCGAGCCCCAGCACGACCTGCTCGGCGGTGACCGTGAAGTTTCTCCACACCAGGTCTCCGTTGCTCCACAGGGCGCTTGCCACCGCGTGTGGCGCGGGCAACAGGTCTTCTTCGACGCCGCCGAGATCCGAGTACAGCTCCCACGCCCCCAGCAACAGGGCGCCCAGGAGGAGCGGAGCCCACCCACCCCAGCGCTCGCGTGTGTCCGGCGCGCGAGCCCTCATCGGCGCTCGCCCATCCCCAGCGCGCCGAGCGCTCGCTCGCGCAGGGTGATCACCCGAGGATCGGTGCGCACGCGTGGGCGCTCGATCTCGACCTCGATCTCGGCGAGCACGCGTCCGGGTCGCGCCGAGAGCACCGCTATGCGATCGGCGAGCAGCACCGCCTCCTCGACGTCGTGGGTCACCAGCACCACCGTGCGCGGCTCGCGCGCGAGCGTTCGCGCCAGCCAGTCCTGCATCTCGTAGCGGGTGAGCGCGTCGAGTGCTCCAAACGGCTCGTCCAGGCACAGCACCGGCTTGCCGGCAAGCAGCGTCCGCAGGAACGCCACGCGCTGGCGCATGCCTCCGGACAGCTCGTGCGGGCGCGCCCGCTCGAAGCCCTCGAGCCCGAGCTCGGCGAACAGGATGTCGGCGCGGGCGCGCGCCTGCACGCGGGAGAGGCCCGCTATGCGCAGCGCCAGAGCGGCGTTGTCGAGGGCGCTCAGCCACGGCAGCAGCAGATCGCGCTGGGGCATCAGCACAGCCGGCGCGCACGCCACCCTGCCGCCGTCGGCGGCCTGCAGCCCGCACACCAGCTCCAGCAGGGTGCTCTTACCGCACCCGCTCGGGCCGACCACGGCCAGCAGCTCGCCGGCGCCAGCCCGCAGGGAGACCTGCTCGAGCGCGCGCACGTCCGCGCCATCGCGCCCTCTGTAAACGCGGCTTACGTGCTCAAGGACGATCGGCGCGCCGTCCTGCATCCGTAGGGGCTGCGGCTCGCGGCGAGATTGCAGTTCGGTCGGCACGTCGCTCCCTTCGCGGGCATTACCCCACAGGTTCTAAGGGTCAGCGCCGGGGGAATCGCTTCCCGTGCGCCATCTCAGCCAGCCTTCCCGCCAGCACCCCTGGTGTCTGCGCGGATGCTACCGTGCGGCGGCGATCACCGGGCGGGTCAGCGCGCGCACGAAGTCCTCGAGCTGGGCGGTCGTCCAGCACTCGAACGCCGTGCAGTACTGCTCGTACGCTGCGATCACCGAGTCGCCGTAGTTCCAGTACAGGCGCGGCTCGGGGTTCAGCCAGAAGGTGCGCCCAGCGCGCGCGGCGATCTGCGCGAACACGTCCGCGCGCGGGTCGCGCCCGTTGGTGCGCGCGTCGCCGAGCACGATCACGGTCGCGCGCGGGTGCAGGTCGTCCTCGACCTGCACCAGGAACTCCGACCACACGCGCCCGTAGTCGGTGTATCCGGAGATGTCGGCCACGCCCGCGTCGCTGGAGATCCGCTCGCTGACGGCTTTGAAGTTGCGCTCATGTTCGAAGATGTCCGTGACCTCGGAGATGCGCTCGATGAACACGAACGAGCGCATCTTGCGGAACGTGTCGTGCAGCGCATGCAGCACCGACAGGAAGAACACCGACGCCGAGGTGACGCTTGTGGACACGTCGCACAGGACGTATATCTCCGGGCGTTTGGGACGGCGGGGCCGGAACTTGAGGACCACGGGCACGCCGCCGGTCTGAAGCGAGGCGCGCATCGTGCGCCTGACGTCGACGTGGGCGTGGCGGCGATGGCCGCGGGCCTGCAGGCCCTGGGTGGCGAGCCTGCGCCGCAGCTGGGCGACGACGCGGTGGACCGCCGCGAGGTCGGCGAGCGGGCCCGAGGGCAGCGCGCGGTCGAGCTCGCCTAGCGGCCGCGATGGCGGCAGCGTCCCCGTGCGCTCGATCTGCGCGCGCTCGAGCTCGCGGCGCAGCAGTGCCTCGAAGCGCCGCAGCGCCTCACGCGGGAGCCCCTCGCGCCGCGGATCGGCCGGTGGCAGATCCGGCTGGGGCTCGGCGCGCAGGCCGAGCGTGCGTCGGATGCGCTGCACGTCCACGCCGATCACCCCCGAGCCCTCCTGGCGACGCGCGAACGCGGCGATCGCCATACGCGCGAGATCGCGCATCGCGCCCTCCGCGCCGTCGCGCACAGCGGCGGCGATCTGCATGCGTAGCTCTTCGAGCTCCTCCTCGCTGAGCTCGCCCAGGCTGCCCTGCCCGTCCTCGCGGATGCCCTCGCGCGAGGCGGCGATCTCGACCGCGCGGAAGAAGAAGCGCTCGAACACCAGCTCGAAGATGCGGCGGTCTTCCTGGCTCTTGGCGAGCGTCGCGGCGAGTGCCTCGCGGAAGTCCTCCTGCGAGGTCCAGGGGATCTCGCGCAGCACCTCGAACGCGTCGAGCATCTCCGAGGTGCCCACCGCGACGCCTTCGCGGCGCAGCTCCTCGCCGAGCTCGAGGATCCGCGCGGGCAGGCGTTCCAGCTCCGAGCCACGGGCGAGCACGTCTGCGTCGTGCTGTGAGACGGGCGCGAGGATACCGTCGTCAGGCGACATCGGCGGGGGAGCGGAGCTTCAGCCCGACGCGCTCGGCGACCACGTCCATGTCCGCGCGGTGCTTGACGATCACGGACATCGTTTCCGTGAACGTGTCGGCGTCGATGTCCTTCACCCCCAGCAGCAGCAGCGCGCGCGCCCAGTCGATCGACTCGGCGATCGACGGCGGCTTCTTCAGGTCGAGCTCGCGCACCATGCCGATCACCTCAACCAGCCGCCGGGCGATCGCCTCATGCAGGTCGGGCGTGTGCAGCCGCACGATTTCCAGCTCGTGCTCGAGCTCGGGATAGTCGAGCCACAGGTACAGGCAGCGGCGCTTGAGCGCCTCGGTCAGCTCGCGCGAGTTGTTCGAGGTCAGCAGCACGACGGGGTGCGTGCGCGACTGCACCCGCCCGAGCTCCGGGATCGAGATCTGGAAGTCGGAGAGCACCTCCAGCAGCATCGCCTCGAACTCCTGGTCGGTCTTGTCGATCTCGTCGATCAGCAGCACCACCGGCTCCTCCGAGGCAATCGCGCTCATCAGCGGGCGCGCCAGCAGGAACTCCTCGCCGAAGATGTCCTCCTGGACGGCCTCCCAACCGGTGTCAGACGCCTCCGCCTGGATGCGCAGCAGCTGCTTACGGTAGTTCCACTCGTACAGCGCCTTCGCCTCGTCCAGTCCCTCGTAGCACTGCAGGCGCACGAGCTCGCGCCCGAGGTAGGAGGCGAGCGCCTTGGCCAGCTCGGTCTTGCCGACGCCGGCGGGCCCCTCGACCAGCACCGGCTTACCCAGGCGGGTCGCCAGGAACGAGACGAGCGCGGTGGACTCGCCAGGCAGATAGCCGACGCCGCGCAGGCCGGCGGCCACATCTGCGACGGAAGCGGGCGCCGGGGACTCTGAGGCGGGCATCGTCAGCGCAATGATAGGCGCCCCCGGAGGATGCGCTCCCGTGAGAGCCGCGGACAGCTCCGCTCAGGAGCCGGGACCGACTTCTGCGAGCAGCGCCGCGAGCGCTTCCTCAAAAGCGCCCTCGATCCGGTCCACGAGCGCTGTCGCTTCGGTGGTCGAGTCGGCGCCGAGCCGGAGCTCGAGCTCCCCGCAGAGCCCGGCCATGCGTGTGGCTGCGAGCGACATGCAGCCGCCCTTCAGCTTGTGGGCGCTGCCTCTGACCGTCTCGGCGTCGCCGATCGCGATCGCCCTGCGCATGTCCGCCAGCAGCTCGGGCGTCTGGGTGGCGAACAGCTCTATCGGCAACTTGAGAGCCTCGATCGAGCCGAGCTCGTCGCCCAATCGCTTGATACCGGCCGGGTCCAGCGGGCCTATGGCCGCGGGTGCGTCATCCGGCCTCATGCCCGCCACCAGCGCTCGGCGATCAGCGGCTTCGATGGTTCTCGGCGCCCATCGCCTCAGCACCCGATCGAGCTCGTCGGGCTTGAGCGGCTTGGCCAGGTAGTCGTCCATGCCGCTCGCGAGGCACTTCTCGCGGTCGCCGTTCAGGGCGTGGGCGGTCATCGCGATCACGGGAGTATGCCTGTCGGCCCACTCCCGCAGGCGAATCTCGCTGGTGGCGTCGTAGCCGTCCTGCTCGGGCATCTGGCAGTCCATCAGGACGGCGGCGTAGTGGCGCCGGTCGAGCGCCTGCACCGCCTGGCGGCCGTCTGCGACCGCCTCCACCCGGTAGCCGCGCCGCTGGAGCATGCGAATCGCCAGGATCCGGTTGACGTCGTTGTCCTCCGCGACCAGGATCATCGGGGATGACGCTGCGTGCGTGTCGTCTTCGACCGGCGCCTGCTCGCGCCTGATCCTGATCCCGATCGCCTCGGCCAGCGCGTTGAACAGCCGGGTGCGACGAACCGGCTTGGTCATGTATATGTCGATACCCGCCGCCTGAGCCTCGCGCCGGTCGTCGGCGGTGCTCGTGAGCATCACCAGCGCCGGCGTCGGGAACGTCTGGTCGTGGAAGATCGCCCGCGCGAGCTGGATGCCGTTGGCGCCCGGCATGTGCAGGTCCAGCGCGGCGCACTCGAACGGCTCCTGCCGCGCGGCGGCCCCGCGAAGCTGCGTGAGAGCCTCTGCGGCGTCGCAGACCGCGGTGACGTGCATGTCCCATCGCCGTCCGAGCTGCTCGATCAGGCGCCGGTTCGTCGCGTTGTCGTCGACGGCGAGCAGCCTGGTTCCCGCCAACGTGGTGTATCGCTCGTCGCTGCGGTGGGGTGTCTTCGCCCGCTCGAGCGCCACGGTGAACCAGAAGAGGCTCCCCTCGCCCAGGACGCTGTCGGCGCCGACCTCGCCCCCCATCATCTCTACGAGCTGCTTCACGATCGCAAGCCCCAGGCCGCTGCCGCCGAACCTGCGAGTCATCGAATCGTCCGCCTGGATGAAAGGCGTGAACATCTTCTCCAGGCGGCTCGCGTCGATGCCGATGCCGGTGTCCGCCACCTCGAAATGGACCCGTGTGCGATCGTCGCTCGAAGGTATCGTCCGCAACGTGACGCTTATCTCTCCAGCGCTCGTGAACTTGATCGCGTTGGAGAGCAGGTTCGTGATCACCTGTCGCAGGCGAGTGGCGTCGCCGCGGACGATGTCCGGGAGCTCGGGCGCGAGATGCATCGTCAACTCGACCTTCTTCTCCCGGGCGGGGTCGGCGATCAGGTCGCACGCGTCCTCCACCGCCTCGATCAGGTCGAAGTCGACGTACTCGAGTCGCAGCGCGCCCGCCTCGATCTTCGAGAAATCGAGGATGTCGTTCACCACCGCCACGAGGGTCTCGCCGGCGCCCCTGAGCAGCCGCACGTTCTCGCGCTGTTCCTGATCGAGCCTGCTGTCGAGCAGCAGGTCGGCCATGCCGATCACCCCGTTCAGCGGCGTGCGGATCTCGTGGCTCATGTTCGCGAGGAACGCCGACTTCATGCGCGAAGCCTCGAGCGCCTGGTCGCGACCAGCGGTCACTTCCGCCTCCGCCTTGCGCGTGGCGCTCTCCGACTCGACCCTGGTCGTGATGTCTCGCGCGATGCGCGCGATCCCGATCACTCGCCCCTTTGGGTCGAGGATCGGCGAGTCGGTCACCGCCACGTTGAGCAGGCTGCCGTCCTTGCGGACGTCCTGGCAGTCGGCTCGCGCCGGCTCGCTCAGGGCCACGACATTCGCCAGCATCGCTTCGCGCTCGGGGCGATCGCACGCGAGCAGCGCAAATGCGTTCCTGCCGACGGCCTGCTCGACGCTGTAGCCGTACAGCCGCTCGGCGCTCGGGTTCCACGTTTCGATCACGCCGTCGGTCGTCATCCTGATGATCGCCTCGGCTGAGGAATCGACGATCGCGACCAGGCGCGCCCGGGCCGCATCCGCACTCGTGCGCTCGGTGACGTCGCGCGCGATTCGGGCGACCCCAACCACTTCACCCCGGGGGCCACGGATCAGCGAGCCGGTCACCGACACGTCGATCAGGCTGCCGTCCTTGCAGACGTCCTGGAACTCTGTCTGCTCCGGCTCGCTCCCGGCGAACATCTTCGCGAGCTTTCGCTCGCGCTCGGTGGGGTCGCGCGCCAGCAGCGCCAGCGCGTTCTGGCCTACCGCCTCCTCGGCGCTATAGCCGTACAGGCGCTCCGCGCTCCGGTTCCACGTGTCGATCGAGCCGTCCATCGTCAGGCTGATGATCGCGTCGCCCGACGCTTCGACGATCGCCGCGAGGTGAGCCCGAGTCGCCTCCGCGCTCGCCCGCTCGGCGGCTGGCGTCGTGGTCGCTGTGGGGCTACGGCGACCGACGGGGGTCATCGAGTCGATCAGAGCTGCCCATGCCGCTCGGCGGCACGTGCGTTGATCGACTCGATCAGAGACTCCGCGAGGGCCTGCGCCGCTATGCCCTTGCGACGGTAGGAGATCGCTCCAGCCTGAATCAGCTCACGAACGGCCCCGTCTGACTCATCGCCCGAGAGGACCACGATCGCCGTACCGGGTGCCACCTCGACGATCCCTCGCACCGCTCGCAGGCCGCCTCCCTTCGGCATCTCGACGTCGATCAGGGCGGCGTCCGGCTGACTGGCCCGGGCCAGCTCGACCGCCTCCTCGCCGTCGCCGGCCATGCCGACGAGCTGGAACTCGTGCTCGAGCGACATTCCCAGCATCGCTCGAACCACCGTGTCATCGTCGGCGATCATCAGCCGTGGACGACGATCTGCGGGGGTGGCGGAGATCATCGATTCGTCTGGTTGCGCGGAGGGCCTGGGAGCTGGAACATTCGGAAAGTTCTGATAAATGGGACTACCTACCCATCGGCATCCGCCACCGTCTACTTGAGCTGACAGGTCTCGTCAGCGCGTTCGGCGCATTGAGCTGCCGTCGAGATGCGCGGCGCAGAGCCAGGCGCGACGCGTGCTACTCCGAGCGAGCCGGGTGGTCCTCGAAGGACAGCTGCTCGTGCGGGGCCGGAGGGTAGGGAGGCCTGTCGCCTCGCTCCCTCGCCGCGACGGGAGCACGCGCCGGCACCGGACGGGGCCGGGCGTTGGGCTCAATGACGGTGGCTTCGAGGTCCGGATCGACCGGCGGGCGCCGGTCAGCGCCGCGTGAGCGTCGCAGCGGGGGCTCGGGTCGTTCGCGAGCGCGCATCCGCCCACCGGCGTAGAGGAGGCTGAGCGCGAGCAGCAGGGCGATGAAGATCCCCCACTCGACGCCGACGGTTGCGGTCACGCGTTCGCTGGCCTGCAGGCCCGGCTTGTCGAGCAGCCGGTAGAAGACCAGGAGGGACGCCCACGCGCCGGCGATCATCACGATCAGCCCGTCGCCTCCCGGGAGATGGAAGGCGCGCCCCTCGGCGCGAGCGAACAGCATCGCCAGCACTCCCGTGCTGACCAGCAGCACGGCGGCCTCGACGAAGGAGAACGCCTGGAACGCGCTGAGGCTCGTCTCGGTGACCTTGGCTGCGCCGTGCACGACAACCGTGGCCGTCTTGCTGTACCAGTGCAGGAACATCGAAGCGAACAGCCCCAGCGAGGCGATCGCCGCCAGGCGCTGCTCGGGCGCGAGCGTGCGCCAGGCGTCGCTCAGCCGTTTGATCTGCGTGGCCGGGTCGCGCGCGGGTGTCACGCACCCAGTCTAGGCGCGGCGGGGGAGGCCATTGACGGCATCTAATGACGGGAGACGACTACGGTGCCGGCCGTCGTCGTGAAGTTGCCCGCCAGGTCCGTGGCGCTCAGCGAGACCGTGAAGGTGCCGCCGCCGGTGGGTGTCACCCACAGCATCCGCGGCTTGCCGCGTTCGAGGGTCGCGCTGTTCGTCCACACCACGCGCGAGCCCTGGCGCACGGTCATGTGCACCGTCGAGATCTTCGACAGCGAGAACTGCACTCCGGCCCGCGCCCCGCCGGGGAGCGTCTTGGACAGCAGCGTCACCGCCGGCGGGGTGTGCAGGTCGGCGGTGAAGCGCTGCGCGGTGGTGCAGTAGATCTGGTCGCCTGGGATCTGCGAGCTGGCCTGTGCGGTCTGTGCGCTCTGCCCGCCGGTGTTGGTGGTGGGGGTGCCGGGAGCGGGGGTGGCGGGTGTCGTGGTGGTCGGGGTCGGGGGAGCGGCCGGCGGCGGGG